>Ga0233431_1000315_pt1 | contig 112384 bp, 137 predicted proteins | sample SI_118_April2016_FD_179867 | JGI IMG/M metagenome (GOLD analysis project Ga0233431, IMG submission 179867) | Seawater microbial communities from Saanich Inlet, British Columbia, Canada - SI_118_April2016_200_MG | ecosystem: Environmental > Aquatic > Marine > Inlet | place: Canada: British... | reverse complement strand
GAAAAGAGATGAAGCAAGAAAGAATAAAGATTGGAACACTTCAGATAAGATTAGAGACCAATTAAAAACAAAAGGATATATAATTGAAGATTCTAAAACAGGTCCAAGAATAAAGAAGATATAGAAAAATGAGGGGAACATTAATAGTAATCATATTAGCAATTCTTTTAATCCCATTTGTAGCCGCAGACAATGTTTTAGTGTATTTAGATCAAGATGCAAACCTGGAAGAAGTTAAATTAATTTCAAATTCAGTTGAAGAAATAAATGATAACCTAGAAGAGAATACTCAAAAAATAAAATCAAGATTCCTAAGATCATTAAACAATCCAGAAGTAATAGGAGACATTGAAATTCTAAATGCAGTTATAATTGATTATCCAAACCTAGAACAGCTAAGAAATAATCCCTATGTTTTAAAAGTTGATGAATTAACTCTTCCGTTTGAAACTCACCTAGAATATTCTGTACCAACAATACAACCCAGCTCTTTTTACGCAGCTGGAATAAATGGAACTGGAGTTAATGTCTCTGTGGTTGATTCCGGGGTAACACCCCATGACGACCTAGATATAAATTTAATCTCCCAGGACTTTTCAATCTCAGGCAACACCGCAGATTCCCAGAATCATGGAACCCACGTAGCAGGAATCATTGCAAGTGCCCACTCAACCCAAACCGGAGTATCTCCCTACATTTCAAATCTAATTAATGCAAAAATCATAGGAACAATTGTAACCGAAGCAACTCCAATCTTAGGGATGGACTGGGCAATAACTCAAAAAGCTCAGATACTAAGCAACTCCTGGGGCTGTGGCTCAAATGTTTACACCTGTGAAGATTATCAAACCTATTGTTTCTCTGCAGCAACCGGAGATGATGTTTCTTGGACACTCTATATGGATTCAGCAGTGGATGCCTACGATTTAGTTTTCGTAGTATCAGCAGGAAATAAAGGTGCCTGTGGAAACACTTCAATAACTCCTCCGGCAGATGCTTACAACGTAATAACAGTTGGAGCCACCACAGACAAGGGAACCTCTTCCAGGGCAGATGATACTTACCTAGATCTTGCAACTCACGGATTCGAAACCTCCAGAGGACCAACCTATGATGGTAGAAAAAAACCAGACGTGGTTGCGCCCGGAGCAGCAATTAATTCCACTTCAAAACTAGGAGGATTTATTTCTCAATCAGGAACCTCCATGGCCGCACCCCATGTTTCAGGAGCCTCAGCAATACTAACTCAATACGGTTTAACGAACCTAGAAACCAAAGCACTACTAATAAACACTGCAGAAGATTACGGAGAAGAAGGATGGGACCAGTACTATGGCTGGGGACTAATTAATTTAGAAGATGCATTTAATTACAAAGCAGAAGTACTCAACACAACAATCAATGAATCAGAATATAAATTCTATGAACTAATTAATGTTTCAGAAAATGATTCATCAACACTAGTTTGGAATAGGCACGTTACCTATGTTGATCTAGATACACAAACAACCTATGGACTAAATAATTTAGATCTTTATCTTTACAATGAATCCAACGGAGAAGAACTAGATTATTCAAACTCATCAATAGACAATGTAGAACAATTAGTTGCCCCTTCAAATATTTCAACCGCTCTAATAAAATTAAAAGCAGTAAACACAGACTTTACTCACGGATCCAATGAAGAAGGTTTTGCATTATCATTCTACAATACAACTTTCGAAAGAACCGGACCAGTATTATTCTTGAATCAATCAATCACCTCAGCTCTAGAGTCAGGATTTAATGTTTCAGTCACAATAAATAACTCCGGAGATTTGCCAGCACACAATCTAAACATAACTGTGAATTTACCTGCCGGCCTAAACACTTCAAACCAATCACAGATTATAACTATTTTAGATAATGGAACATTAGAAAATATAATTTGGGAGATTAATGTTCTTAACGAAGGAAACTACTCAATTAATGTTTCCCTTAACTCTTCATCCTACGGAGAATATTTTACAAACGAAACACCATCTGAATATTCAAACATAACTGATGATGATACAACTGCACCAACGGTGATTAATGTTTCAGGAACTGCCTCTTCAATATCCAACGGAGATACATTTAATGTCTCTGCAAACATAACAGATAATATTGGAGTTGGAACAGTAACTGTTTATTATACTCACGGAAGCACATTAATGGTTAACTCTATTGGTGATATTTACAATGCAACTGTCTCTGCCCCAGGAACTAGCTATGCTGGCCAAACAATCTATTGGTGGGTAGTTGCCGGAGATAGTGATGATGATAGATACAATGATTCAGTCCAAACAATCTCTTCTAATAACTCTGTAACTGTGGCTGCATTACCAGGTGGTGGAAGCCCCGGTGGCGGCGGTGGAGGAGGTGGCGGTGGATCCTCGAGAGAAACAGCAGAAGAGGAAGAGATAGTAAATGAAACTATAAAACCAAAACTAAAAATTTCAAGCTATGAAAAACAAACTCCGGTTTTAGAAAATAATTCCACTGAAGAAGAGCAGGAAGTTATTGAGAAAAAAGGATTAGAAGTTGCCGGAATAATAATTGGAAGTGTGGTTCTTCTTTCACTTGCCGGAGTATTTATCTATAGAAAATTCTTTTAGTTAGAATGAACAATCTATTGCATCGAAATATTGGGTGCACAAACCGTCTGAAGAATATCTAACTACATTATCTCCATCTAATGTTCTTACCTCTCCAGAATCATAGGGTGCACTAACTGCAGGCACAGGATCCAAAGAAACATCTTCAACCTCGGGTAATGAACCCGGAGTGCAAGAAACAAAATATAAAACCGTTGCAGCAACCATTCCAATAAATCTTCCCCGATTACGTTTAACTCTCAAAGGATAATCTGCCACAGAATCACTAGTGAAAATATCATCTGCGTCATCTGCTAAAGAATAAGGCCTTTCAGCAATTTCAGGTATTCTCCAGTTGCCTCTTTGACTTGAAGGAACACCAGATTCTAAACCACCGAACGGAGCCTCATTTTCTCGAGTCTGTCTAATTGTTGATCTAGTTGGCATAATTATATGTTCCCAAAGAGTTATTTAAAGATTACTTTATCCACTTAAAGACCTTGTGTCCAACAATCCCAATCACACCAAGAATAAAAGCACTAGCCACAGGGAAGTAAAAAGCACTACTTCCACCGCCCACAACAATATCTCCAGTTATTTTACCGAAAGGAAAGCCCATAAAACCGGCATTCCAGACTACTCCTAACAAGAAGATGAATACTACAGTGTACAGTAAAAGTTTAGGCATTAGGTGCATAGAATAACAGGAAGATAACTCTTTTTAAATGTTTACTTCAAGTACAATTTGTGAATTTCATTCAACATTGGAAAAACATGACTCTCTTTATCCGACTCTTTAATGCCTTCAATCTTACAAAACTCTTCAAAACAAGGTTCTAGCAATTTATATTTAAAATCCTTAAGATTCTTCTTAGATACAGGAGAGATGCCGTGTGCTAAAATTGAGTTATTTCTTATACTTAATAATCTTTTAAATCTAACAAAAGTTAATTTATTGATTATTTTTCCAATGGGATCGTTAAGTTCGATTAAGATTGTTGCCCCTTTCTTTAGTTCTAACTCTTCAGCATTGCCAACTTTTTCAGCAATTTTAGGATCTAGTTTGGAGTAATTGGGTTTGCTAGAATCAATTTCATGTTTACTTAATCTGTATTGAACTATCCTTTCTAAACAAGCATAAAGTCTGGCAATTGCATCGTCATAGGTTCCTTCTTTCTCTCTCCTATTTGCATTTGCATAAACATCGAGAACAGTCCTAACTTTGTCCTCACCAATTAATTTTTCAACTACTTTAATATTGGATTCAATTTTATTCATTAATTCTTTACCAACCTGAGTAATTACTTTTTTAAGGTATTCTCTAGATTCTTTTAACGATTCCAAAGCATCTTCAAATTGTAGTCTATCCCAAGAACCATATCCTTTTGATAGATAATATAATCCCTTATAGAAAACACTTCTTTCTCCGGTTGCATTCTTTTCAAGAGTTTTAAAGTTTTCCTGGGCATGAGCATGTCGGTCTCTATTGAACGCCCTGGCTGCATCCAATGCAAGCACAAAGCCAAGACTATCAAGGGGCTTCTCTAATTCAACTATTCTTTCACTTCCTCTAATTTCTCCAAAAACACCACCCTCTTTTTCTTCATAATCACAATGAACATAAATTAATTTGAAATCAATAGAATCTCCCAAAAGGTCTTCATAGACGTTAAGTAAACTTGCAGAGATATATGTCGCCATCTCAATAATTGTTATACAATTGGTTGCATCAATAGATAATTGATCTACTTTATTTTCTCTCATCCAAGAGAATGCCTTCATAAATTCAGAGATTGTTTCAGAAGTACTAAAGATATCTTTTATGAATAGCACCTTATGTTTGCTTTTAAATTGGCTAGCCATTTTTGTAACATTTTGCAATGTGGCCTCTGTGGCTAGAAATGCAACACAATCTGGTTTTGTCTCACTAAGAGTAAATTCAGATATAAATTCATCCAATCCTGGTGCTATAATCAGTCCCCGAGCCATATTCTAATTAGTGCCGCAAAGATTATAAATCTACCTTTTAACCCAATCCCATGACAAAAGTAATAGCCATAGATATTGATGAAGTTCTAGGAACCTTTGCAGATGGATTTACTGAGTACCACAATGAGAAGTATGGAACCGAGGTTAATGTTTCAGACATAGAAGATTATCACGGATTCAATGTTAATTTTGGAATTGAACAAAAAGAAATAGGTAAAAGGGTGATGGATTTTTGGCAAGAAACAGAATCTAAAACTATTTTCCCCATTGAAGGTGCCAAAGAAGCATTAAAAAAATTAAAAGAAGAAGGAAATATTCTACATGTTATTACTGCAAGACCTGAAACCGCAAAAGAACTAACAAATAAATGGTTAGACGAACATTTTCCAGATTTATTTGAATCAATTACATTCACCTCCCACTTCTCTTCTGATAATCCCAAGACCAAAGGAGAAGTCTGTGTTGAAATCGGTGCAGAAATTCTAATTGAAGACTGTCACTCTTACGCTTTATCTGCTGCCGAAAGAGGGATTAAAGTTTTTCTATTTGACTATCCCTGGAATCTTAAACAAGAGATACCAGTGGGCGTAACCAGGGTAAAGAACTGGGATGAAGTGCTAGAAAAAATATAATTTATTAATTTTAACTCCCCAACATTAGTCTATCATAAGATCTACTTGAAGAACCTTCCGAAAGATATCCAAGCCCTCTATTCTTTAGGGCCAATTCTAATTCCCCGTCCTCTTTGTCGAATAATCCGTGAAACATTTTTTCTAGTTGAGATAAAAGAAAAGGTTGTCTGGGGTTTCTTAAAAACGATAATGGAGAGATTATGGTTGCAGTAACCTCGGCAGAATGCATTGTATCTGAGACTGTTGGGTAATACCTCTCTCTAATAAGGGTGCCTCTCTCCTTAATCCTAGATGGAAAAGTTTCCAAACCTACTTTAAAATTATGAGGCCCAATAAATCCCTCCACACTAGTGGATAATTGAGTTGGATCTCCAGGCTCATCTTTCCAATAATCTCTACGCTGAGGAAGATCACTATTATCAAGACTCTGGGAACTTTTAACCAGAAGGTCGACTAGTTTTGCAGCCATGTAAAACCTTTCGCAAGGCTCAGAACCCCTCTCCAATCCAAAACTAAAATCTCTCTTGTATTCTGCGCATCTAACATTGCCAACAACTGGGCCCTCTCCAGGAAACAATTTTCCTGTAGTTAAAGAAAAAGTATATTTTGGTTTAGATTGAGATCTAGAGAGACTTCTCATCTTTTACTCCCACAGTTTTCTAATCTAAATCTATTAACGTGTTCTTCAAGAGAAATTGTAGCATCCTTAATTTTAGCTCTTTGTCTAACTACTTCGCCCCAAGAAACAGGCCACCTAGAAACATCAGTGGTATCTTCAACAGGTTTAACTAATCCCCGATCATAAAGTAAATATAATCTTGCAGCTTTTTCCATATCTCCCCTAACATCTGAACAAAGTTTTTCTATTTTAGCATGAGAATATCTCTCTTCAAATTCAACTTCAGGAAGCGGATTACTATCTTTCATGTCTTCTACCCCAACATAATCCCAAGAAGTTCCAGGAATAACTCCATCAATGCCCAAAAGATCCGTAGTTTCACCAATTTCTTTGATGCTTCTTTCAAGTTCTATTTCTTCATTATGTGGGTATTTTGCTTCAATTCCCCCAAGCGAGTATAAAACTTTATTTCCATCATCAACTAAACATCTAAATCTGTCTTTTGGTTGAGAATATCTAAAGCAATCTTTTTTTTCAGTCTCTACCTGTGAAACTTCTACTTCTCCGGTTTGCCTTACTTGAGTGGGCAAACTTTCTGTTTGATTATTATATGCTTGAGTTCCACATCCAGCTAATGCAAATGCTCCTAAAACTTTTAATGTATTATATAAATTACTCATTTTATTTTTCCTCAGGCATTGAAATCTGAACACAAGTATTTAGTTGTCCCCTACTAATTATTTTTTCAACTCTTTCAAGACGTATGGTTCTATTATCTGGATCTTGAACATTATCTAAATCCGTATTTAAACCGACACTATTTAGGCGCAAAGTATTTCTTGCGATCCCTGTTGCTCGAGTAACTTTCTCTTCTTGGCTAGGATTATTATAGGGGGTTCTACCACTGAAACAACCTACTGCATAGACTCTTCCATCTTTTCTGGAGATTCCCTCCTCATACCAGATTGCTCTATCCAGGGAGTGGGACTCCGGTCGTTGAATCTGTTTCGGACAAGGAGCTATTTGACCTGCCCCACATCCAGCCAGTGCTAACGCACCAACAACTTTTAAAGTATTATATAATTTTCTCATCTTATTCTCCTCAAAATCTCCCCAGCTCTTTTTTTTACTTTGATTTCATCTTTGGGTCTGCCTATAAGTTTACGAATAAGTCTTCCATCTGCATCAAAAACCTCAGCCACTGCAAAACTAGGAAGCGGATAAGTGCAGATATTGCCTAAAAAGTTTCCCCCCTCATAAAACTCGTTACACGAAGGTTGCAATCTTTCTCTTCTACAACTTTCCTCACCATACATGGAATCAAAATCACTAATTGTAGAACCACATCCTGCCAGTGCTAACGCAACAACAACTTTTAACGTATCATAAAATCTATTCATTTTCCAATCTCCGTAGAGGTAGATGCCTTTGCACAGGTTCTAAAACCTTGGTCTTCAATCTCTTCAATAGTAATCTCTGAATCTTGAAATGGATCTTCCACTGTAAAATTATCCAAACTCATCAATCTTCTTTTTACCATACTTCCATCTCTTCCAAGAACCAAAAGCCCTTTTGCTTTTCTAACTGCCATTTTTGCTTCGAATACAAAAGGAAAATCTCGATGCCCCAGGGGAGATTTAGCACACCCAACCGCATAGAGTCTTTCACCATCTCGAGTTACCCCTTCGCTTTCCAAGGAATATCTTTCTTGATGAGAACCACTCTGAGAAGTATAATTTCCACATGCTCCACATCCAGCCAGTGCTAACGCACCAACAACTTTTAATGTATCATAAAATCTATTCATTTTATTCTCCTAAAAACTAAACTTCTCCATTCTTGAACAAATCTCTCCATCTCGAATAGTGTATCCAGTATTTTTAGTTCCCCTCAATCTTCCAGAAACAGCATCTGAAGATCTTGAAGCAGAAGAGGCCCTTCCATTTATTTTTGAAGTAACATTCTCTTCACTTACTCGGCTTTCATTTTCTGCTCTAGTAAGAATTGTTCTGGCTTCCATATCTGCAAAATTTTCTTGAAAGTCATTTGGAGTATTAGGATGGTAGTCTATACAACCTATCGCGTAGACCTCCCCATTCTTATCTCTGTGAATTCCTTCAACCCAATTTTCAGTAGAATATCGACTCGGAAGCTGTCGTACATTACTCTGACCTGCTCCACAAGCATGAAGTCCAGCCAATGCTAACACACCAACAACTTTTAATGTATCATAAAATCTACTCATTGTTCAAATCTCCTTTAGATTCCCAAGCTAAGTTATAGTCTCTAAGCGCTTGATGTGCAACCTCTCTGCTTGAGAGTATTCCCATTGCTTTTCCATTCTCATCGAAAGCCCAATGTTCTGTTTCAACGCCTATAGACTCTAAACAATTGCCCACATAAGCATCTCCATTGCTAAACTGGACTAGACATTCAGATTCTGCTTTTTCTCGTTGACCTGGAGTATTAAAATAGTCAACCCTACATTCGAATCCTTTCGGATAATCCATTAGAGTGCTACAACCTGATCGAGCAAATCCTTCACTCCTAATCTCTGCCACTTGTTCCCATGGCCTTTTGGACAATTCCTTCATAAAAGGATTTGATTCATTTGTTTGAGTAGAATTAGTTGCTCCACATCCAGCCAGTGCTAACGCACCAACAACTTTTAAAGTATTATATAATTTATTCATTTATTTTTCTCCTTAAACTGGTTTTTACCATTTTAACTACTAAACAGTAAGAAGTAACCAAATATATATTTAACCCATATAAGTTATATAACCTATAGAAATATTTAAAAAGAAAGGAAGTAACCAAAAACCATGGAAAGAAAACTAGTAAAACAAGGGAATAGCGCATTAACCATTACGGTGCCTGCAAAATGGATTCAAAAAAAGAGACTAAGTCCCGGAGACACAATCCAAATAGAAGAGAAGGATGGAGATCTAGCAGTAACCACAAAATCTATTCCTAAAAAGAGAGAGGTCCAAATATCATTAAAAGAAAAAGAAGAAACAATAGTGAGGATGCAGCTTAATAACATTTATCGGTTAGGCTATGACCTTGTAAATGTAGATTATTTTGGAGACAAACAAAAAAAGATTATAGAGGGACTTGTAAATGAGACCCTACTGGGATTTGAAATAATAGAGAGAAAAGAAAATAGAATAATAATAGAAAACCTAACCGAACCAAGCGGAGATAAACAGGAAGCCATATTAAAAAAAATATTTTACACCATCAGCGAATCATTCACAAGTCTAAAGGGGGCCATGGCCGGAGATAAACAAGAAATAAAAGAGCTCCAAAGGATGACCAAGAAAGTAAGCGAGTATGACAATTTTTATAGGAGAAATATTGCAAAATATCAAAAAGGAAGAAACCGCTCATCAATCCAATGGAGTTTAGCCACAAGACTACTTTTATTGCAGAGAAACATATACCACCTATCAGATAAGACCAAAGAAATTAGTCCAAAGATTTATTCTCCACAAATAAAAAGAGTAAAAGAAAGTTTTGATCAAATTTTTTCCGCCTACCTAAGAAAAGATATAAATAAACTAAATAAACTCCACGAAGAATTAAACAAGCACATTAACAATGATCTAACAACCAAACTAAAGTCTTCCAAGGGAGAAGTAACACTTTATTATCACTTTCTTCTACAGCTAGTAATAAAAACTTCTTTTTTAACTGCGAATATGACTGCTCTTTTGGTTTAAGCCTTCTTTAATCTTGCATAGTTTTTTCTTACTAATGACCTTACCTTTAAATTAACACCCAGCCTTTGGGACAGATCCCCGGCTTCATCTTCAACAGCTTCAATTAATTTAAATTCTGAATTTGAGTCAAAATAGGGTAATTTTTCCTGTCCAAAAAAACATCTTCGCCTTGGGGGAGAACCCCTAACTCTCAGTTCCATCAAGTATCTTAGGGAAACATTCTGAGCACTGTAAACCCCCTTAACAGGACCCGATCCAATCTCTCTATATTCTTGATCTTCAAAACCAATTTGATAGGTAAGGCAAAGAATCAAGTCTCTGGGGCCCAAAATTGCCAAAGCATTCTCAAGTTTGTTAACAAAATTAACGTATCCATCTCCGGAATCTGTTTGTCTTCTTCTACCCGAAGACCACCTTGCTGTAAAACTACTTCTTGGCATATCAAAGATTAATTGCAGTTCATTTTTAAAGAAATCGCTTCTAAGAAATACAATTTAGGAACCTTTAAAATCTAGCAAACATTAATACTTTTGTGAAAAAACTAATCCTATTCTTAAAAAAGAGAAAACAATCTAAACAAGATAAAGCTCTTGAAATTGAAGCAGAAAAATTAGAAAAGATAAAAGCCAGAAGGTCAAGAGTAGAAGCAAAATTAGAATTAATAAACCAACAGCTGGAAGAAAAAAATAAAATTAAGCAAGCCAAAAAGAAAATTAGGAGATCCTATTTTAAATGATAGAAATCTTTAACGTAATAGTAACAATTTTAGGAATACTTATGAGTCTGGGACATTTTCCCCAAGCCTATAAAATTTTTAAGAACAGATCCTCCAAAGATGTTAGCCTAATAACCTATTCAATATTCACAATTGGATCCTACATCTGGCTAGTTTATGGGATATTAATTAAAGAGATTCCAGTAATAATTAGTTTTAGCATTGCAGTTATTGGAACTACTTTAGTTTTAATTCTAGCTTTAAAATATAAAAAAAAGAATTAGTTGTTAAATGGACAACCACCTTTATTCATGCCTTTGTGCATTCCCTTTCCAGCCCATTCAGGTCTTAATTCCTGCAACTGTGCCTTAAGTTCTAACACTTCATCTTCATCCGCATTTGCCATGGCCTCTCTTAATTCATCTTTAAGCTCACGCATTTCAGACATTGAAGCATGTCTCTCTTTCATCTGCTCAAATCTTTCCAGAGTCAAACCCTTTTCCATCAAGAATCTCCAGGTCTCGTAGTCATTATTTTCCACAGCTTCCTGCACAGCAGAGTGTGTTTCTTCGTCCATCATTCCCCTTTGACCAGAGGTTTTTTCTCCAAACGGAGACGCCACTGCAAAAGTTCCGACAATAGCTATCAGAGCGATTGCAAATATTCCCATTACATATTTTTTATTCATGTATATCACATCCCTACAACTAAGATTCTCAATTTACTATTTAAACAAAATGGACCAAAGGTCCCTCTTTTTTATAAAAGCTTAAATAGGGAATAATTATATGAAAGTTATGAGAATGCCAATGAATGAGGTAATGCGTGCAGGTTTAGGAATGGAGATTATTTACTCATTTATAATTATTCTTTTAGCACTGATGATTTACTTTGGAACAAAAAAGATTTACAATTTATCATCACACAAAGGAATAAAATACTTCAGATTATCTTTTCTATTCTTCGCCATAGCTTATTTTTGTAGGTCATTTATTAAATTTATAATTTCAATTTTCAATTCAGGACATATTTGGAACTTTGCCCATAAACTATTTGGACTTATATCCCTAGCGTTATTAATTTACTTTAGTACTCTGGCAATATTTTACTTGGCCTACAGCATCTTCTGGAAAAAAGCCAATAAGAATTTCATATACTACATACATATAATTGCAGCAGCCATAGCAATCCTCTCATTAATAACAATGAATCCCCTATTCCACCTGGTAATTCAGGTTGGTTTATTTATTCTAATTGCCGCAGTTGCCTATCTAGCACACAAAAGAAAAACTAACATGTATAGGATTTATATTTTGATTTTTATATTCTGGATAATAAATGTTTTAGATATTCTAATTCCAAATGTATTCCGAGGAGCACAATTAGCAATCTATCTTGCATCCATTGCAGTGTTCGCATTAGTGACCTATAAAGTATTAAGAAAAGTAGGTGTGTAAATTGGTAAAGCGAGATAGATTCGAGGTGATTCGGGACATTTTATTAATCATAAAAGAGAATAAAAATAAGATCAGATATACTCCTTTATTAAGAAAAGCAAATTTATCCTCTTCAAGATTTAAAGAGTATTATGAAGATCTTATAAAAAAAGAGTTTATTGAAGAAAAGATTACTAAACAAAAGGAAATCTCTTTAACTAATAAAGGTTTTAATTTTTTAGAAAAGTATAATGTGATAGTTTCGTTTATTGAAGAGTTTGATTTGTAGTGGTTGTTCTAATTAAAAAAGTTTAGAATAAAAAATATCAATGTTTTTTACAATAAATTTTTCTTATCTGACGCTTGGCCCCTTGCAGGTTTCCACTCCAAGACTTAATTTTTTCTCCAGATTTATCATACAGCTCACTATATCTAGAATTTCTAGAACATACAAACCCCCTTGCAGGCCCACTCATATCGCACCTAACAACATCACAATCAGATGATTCAGGGTAAAATGTCCTTAGGTTAGAATCTGGAGCTAAAGCTTCGATATAAGAAGAAACCATTTCAGCATAATCTGCTTTCGCCTTCGCCCTATCCTGCATTTGGATTTTCTTTTGATGTGCATTAGTTAAATATACTGCCCCCATAACTAACAAAGTTCCAACAACCGCTCCACCAAAAATTGATGCAAAAATTGTTCTATCATTAGATCTTCTAGGAGAATTTGTTCTTTCTTCTCTACCATGAATGGCCTGATAATTATCATTGGTACTAAAACTATCACTAGTTGGTCTATCTGGGGCACTTAATCTATCTACTCTTTCAGAATAATCAACAGCACTGTGTGGATCTCTTGCTCTAGATCCCTCTGCGGAATCTCTAAAGGTTCTGGTCCCATAAAGTAAGCGCCGGGTTTCAGAAGCTCCTTTTCGAATTGAATTTCCCCGAGAGGGAATTGTACCTGGCCGAGGGTCACTTTTACCACGATTTCTAGCTTTTTTCTTAGCTGTTGTCTTTTTTCCAGCCTTTGGACCTGTGCCTTTACGTTTAGTGGCATTATGTCCCTGAGGTTTAGCTGGATATTTTTTTCTAAATGGATCTGGCATATTCAAAACGAACCATCAGCCACTATTAAAACTTCTGTTAACTTTAAACTATATTCTAAGAAGTATATTTTGTATTTATTGAAAATAAAATTCTGTGATTCACGCACATGCACTCAAATATTCATCAAAAGTTTCTGCATTCTGCGCTCTAACAAATCTAGTCGGGTCTTCAGCAAAAGCTCTGGAAAATGCCCAGGTAGCCCGTCCAACTTTGCCCGCCAATATTTTTCTTTCATTGTTAAATTCATCAAGAACACGTTCAACCACTTCCCTATTCACTTGAGTTTCGTCAAAAGAGTGATTGTGGTACAATGCCGAATCTGAACAACCAACTGCAACTTGAAAAAATAAATAATTTGAGGTTTGCCTGTCCATTTCACCACTAGCCCAGTATCTTGGTAAAAGGCCATCAAGAATTTCACCACCCCAAGAACCATTAAGATAGTTTCCCCTAATAGATTCCCACACCTCTTCTTCCACCGCCTTTCTACCCAGTTCGCCATATCGAGTATGATTAAAAAAGTGAGCCCTAGTTTCAGAGACCGCTGAAGAGCCTCCCCATAAGCCAAGGGTTTTTCTCTTCGAAGCCGCATATTCTTGAGAGACTTCTAGCTCTCCTCCAACATGCAACCTCCTAGCCAATTCTAAACTTTCAACAGTAGAAGAAAGAGCTCGTTCGTGGAGTTTACTTCCAAAATAAGAAATGTGATCTAGCTCGTGCCTAAGTGTTGAATCAAGTAACAAACCATTAGATGCCCTAAGCATTGGGGGAATTAATTTAGTAATGAGTCGTTGGGTCTCTCCAGCCATAAGAAAGATTTCCTCTCTTTTCTGATCATAAGAAATTCCATTTTCTTCACAAGCCATCATAGCGTCAAGAAATGGTTTACCACTATCCAGGCCAGTTTCTAATCTTTCCAAGGCAGATCCTGGATCAAATATGGATTCTAAAACCCAATCATCATCCAAGGGAAAATTCATTAAACTTCGAGCATAATCCCAGCGCCCTAGAACTTTTTTTAATCTGACTGAATCCTCTCCTTCCAATTCATTTAGTATAAACGGCAACACATTCAATTTTATTAATCCCAACCCATTAGCAGACCTACTCGCAGTAGCCATTGTATTTGCCCGATCATATATGCTGATACCACAAGCATGGTCTCCGGGATCTGGAAGTCCAAGATCTGCTCTTTCTGCATTTGCCCTTTCTAGTGCAGCATTAGCAGAATCTCTAAAATTCCACAATATTTGATTAACAGCTTCAACTACCATTATAAAAAGCAAGAATAAACAACTTATAAACATTACTATAGTAGTCACCAACCAGTGGTGCAAAGCCAGGAAAATAGAAACCCTTATATACTACTCAGAACTATCTTAGTTGAACTAAAGTCAACACAGCTTAATTAAACGATGAAAAAAGACAAAAAACAAACCAAAAAAGAACCAGATGTAACTCAATTAAATCAACAACTAGGAGAATACAAGCTTCATCTACAAAGATTACAAGCAGACTTTGAGAATTACATTAAAAGATCAACCCAGGAAAAAGATTCATTCAAAAATTTCATTGAATCCCAAGTACTGAAGAACCTATTACCAATTGCAGATGATTTTGAAAGAACAATAGAATCAATAAAAGAATCTGAAGATATTAAACAAATTCAAGAAGCAATAAACATCATTTTCAAAAACTTCACAAAAACACTGGAAAAAAACCAACTAACTCCCTTCAAATCAAAAGGTGAAAAAGTTGATCCAAACAAACACGAAGTTATTCAAATAGAAGAAGGTGAAGAAGACGACATAGTTTTAGAAGAGTTACAAAAGGGATACACACACAAAAATAAAGTTCTAAGACCTGCAATAGTAAAGGTCTCAAAAAAGAAATCCATAAACGAAAGTAAGGATTCAGGAGAAAAACAAAATGAGTAAAGAAAAAATAATCGGAATAGACTTAGGAACATCAAACAGTGCAGCTTCAATTTTGCAAGCCGGAAGACCAACAATAGTTCCATCAGCAGAGGGTGCATCATTATACGGAAAAGCATTTCCAAGTGTAGTTGCATTTACAAAGGATGGACAAACCCTAGTTGGAGAGCCAGCAAAAAGACAAGCAGTATCTAACCCAGAAAACACAATCATAGGTGCAAAGAGAAAGATGGGTACTTCATTCAAGTACAAAGCTAACTCTAAAGAATATTCACCTCAAGAAATTTCCGCAGCAATTCTACAAAAAATAAAGAAAGATGCAGAAGATTTTCTAGGAGAAAAAATATCCAAAGCAGTAGTTACCGTACCGGCCTACTTCGATGATAATCAAAGACAGGCAACCAAAGATGCAGGAGCAATCGCAGGACTAGACGTTGTAAGAATTATTAACGAACCAACCGCAGCTTCATTAGCTTATGGATTAGATAAAACCCAAGATGCAAAGTTCATAGTATTCGACCTAGGTGGAGGAACACTGGATGTTACTGTAATGGAATATGGTGACGGAGTATTTGAAGTTAAATCAACTTCCGGAGACACTCAACTGGGTGGCCAAGACATGGATGCTAAATTAATGGATCATGTAATAAGTGATTTCAAAGAAAAAGAAAACGTGGATCTTTCTGGAGATGCTGTTGCAATGCAAAGAGTTAGAGAAGCAGCTGAAAAAGCAAAGATTGAGTTATCTACAACTTTGGAAACAGAAATTAATCTACCGTTTATTACAGCAAACAAAAACCTAAACCTACACCTTACAAGGGCAAAACTTGAAGATATCGTTGGTGAGATAGTGCAAAAGTGTAAAACACCTCTGACACAAGCTATCAAAGATGCAAATCTTGAAATCAAAGATGTTGATAAAGTAATTCTTGTTGGAGGTCCGACAAGGATGCCTATTGTAAGAGAGTTTGTTGAAGGTCTCTTAGGTGTTAAAGCTGAAAGAGGAGTAGACCCAATGGAATGTGTTGCCCAAGGAGCAGCTATTCAAGGTGGAGTATTAGCGGGAGAAGTTAAAGACATTCTTTTACTAGACGTTACACCTCTAACATTAGGTATTGAAACTTTAGGAGGAATTAGAACACAGTTAATTCCAAGGAATACTACAATTCCAACCAAGAAGTCTCAAGTCTTCTCAACAGCAGATGAAAACCAACCTGCAGTAACTATTCATGTATTGCAAGGTGAAAGAGAGATGTCCGCAGATAATAAATCTCTAGGTAAGTTTGAACTAACAGGAATTCCACCTGCACCAAGAGGGGTACCTCAGATTGAAGTTACTTTTGATATCGATGCTAATGGTATTGTAAAAGTATCTGCCAAAGATCTAGGAACAGGTAAGGAACAATCTATTAGTATAACTGCTTCTGAAAAATTATCTGAAGATGATATTAACAAGATGAGAGAAGATGCAGAAGCTCATGCAGAAGAAGATAAGAAGAGAAGAGAAGAAATAGAAACCAAAAACCAAGCAGAAGCTCTAATCTACACTATCGAGAAAACTGAAAAAGATTACAAAGGCAAGATTCCTGAAAAGGAATTAGCAAACATCTCTAAAGAAAAAGAAGCTCTTAAAGTTCTTATGACTGAGAACAAGACAGAAGAGTTAAAGAAAAAGCTTGATGAGATTAACAAATTGCTACATGAAGCCTCAACTAAATTTTACGAACAAGCCCAAAAAGCTGAAGCAGAAGCTAAAGCTGGCGAAGTAAAAGGTGAGAAAGTAGTTGATGCAGAAGTAGTAGAAGAAGAAGAGAAGAAATAATCTTCTCACTTTTTTTATTTTTATAAATAGTTTAGAGGAAAAGATTTAATGGAAGAAAGTAAAAGAGCTCACATTAATAAGGTGATAAAAGCTATGGAAACAATTAAAATAGATCACATTCATGATGTGGCCGGAATTAAAAAGACAAAAGGAAAAGTGGTTATCATAGGCACCTCTCCTGAATTTCTAATCCAATCTATTTTGAATAAAGAGCTATCTAAGAAAAAGATCAAGATGATAGAAGCTGTAAAGGGAACAAAAGATAAGATACTCTTTGAAGCTGCTTCATTTTCTGAATTAAAAAGACATCTAAATAGAACCACTACAAACCCATACTATCAAGTCTATACAATAATTAAACCAGAGAACATAAAGAAGCTCTATCACCAGAATGAAGGAGAAACAGTAATTGAGTTAAATGATTTCAGTGCATATGAAGAAGCAATAATAGAATCTAAAGCAAGAAAAGAATTTGATTGGGCCAGAGATTTTAAGAACTATTCAGAAGCAAGAGAATTGTTTAAAGAATCTGTATCTAATGGATGTTTGGTGCAAGAAGATGAAGGTGTCGAAGGAAGGTTATTATTAATTAAGAAAGAGAATAAAATTATTAAATCTCTATATTTTAAAGATGAAGAAATAAAGATAATGGATTCCCCTGAATCAGTTTACATAAAACACCATACTGAAGAGATTAAAGATCATTTAGAAGAATTAAATAAGAACTTACAATTAAAAGGAGAAAAACCTATTCAATTAGAACTTGAAAAATGACTGACTACTACAAAACTCTGGGAGTAAGTAAGGGTTCATCTAGTGATGAGATCAAAAAGTCATATAAAAAACTAGCAAAAAAGTTCCATCCAGATATTTCTAAAGAAGAAAATGCAGAAGCTAAATTTAAAGAAATTTCAGAAGCATATGCTGTTCTTTCAGATGAGAAGAAGAAGAAACAATACGATACTTTTGGAGATCAGGGATTCCATCAAAGATATTCACAAGAAGATATTTTTAGAAACTCTAACTTCGGAGGCTTTGAAGACATATTCGGAGGAGGAGATATTTTCGACATGTTTTTTGGAGGAAGAGGAAGAAGACAACAGAAAGCAAGAGATCTAGCAACAGATATTAAAATCACTTTTGAAGAATCAGCTAAAGGAATGGTTAAAGAGCTTAAATTAAAAAAATATGTTGAATGTAAAGAATGTAACGGAACAGGAGCTGAAGATGGAAAAGTAGAAACTTGTTCAACCTGTAACGGTTCAGGACAAGCTAAAAGAGTAGTAAGAACTCCTTTTGGTGCAATTCAACAATTAACAACCTGTCAAGACTGTGGAGGTCAAGGAAGTAAAGCAGAAACCTCTTGTCCTGAATGTAGTGGTCAAGGAAGAAAGAAAGAAGCTAAAACATTAAAAGTAAATATTCCTGCAGGAGTAGATAATGGATCACAATTAAGAGTTCCTGGCGAAGGAGAAGCAGGGGTAAGAAACACAATCAATGGAGATTTATACGTAAGAATAAGAGTAGAACCTTCAGAGATATTCAAAAGAGAAGGTAATGATTTATATTTGAATGTACCAATTACATTTTCAGAAGCTGCTTTAGGTACTGAGATTAAAATTCCAACCTTAGATAAAGAAGTTAAAGTTAAGATTAAATCTGGAACTCAAACAGGAACACATTATAGATTGGGAAGCAAAGGAATTCCTTTTGTTGATGGTTACGGAAAAGGAGATCTTTATATCATTGTTAATGTAGAGACTCCAAAAAAAGTTTCTAAAGAACAAAAGAAAATCTTTGAAAAATTAAGTAAAACAGATAAGAAGAAATCTATTCTAGATAGAATTAAAGACTTTGTTAGTCAATAATTATCCATGCTATCATAACCAATAACTAAGAAGTTTTTATCCCTTAATGTCGGATCCATAAGTTCTCCTCTTACCCAAGGAAATTGTTTCTTAAGTTTAAATTTAAAATGGGGTCCAGATTCCAGAATCTTTCTTCTAGCAACTTCAATACTAGCACAAGTAGTTTTTCCACAATTAAAATCTCCATCTCTTAAATTCTCCCAAACATCTTCCCACTTAGGAAGTGAACGAAGGTTAAGAACTGATTGCATTCTTCTCATTTGCTCCCCAGAATAACCACCCATAGCCTTACCATAAGAAACTGTTCCACCTGGATTAATATTCTCTTTAACATATTTTTCTGTTTCAGCCTCTCTAACTAACCTAACACTATCCACTATTGGGGTTTTTCCATTGCCTCCAATTGCTTCATCTACAAAGGGAAATTCTAAGTTAGACACTCCTGCACCAGGCATGTTGTGAGGTAAGTTCCCTCTTTGTATTCCAAATCTTCTTTGGTATTCTCCAGGATATTTCATTTCAAATCCAAATCCAGAAACAAAAGGTTCCCAAGCAATAATTTCGAGATCTGGATTAGCTTCTTTGAGTATTCTTCCAGGCCCAAGTAAACTAGAACCATTTCCAATGCATGCGACAAAATAATCAAAAGTTCCATGAAATCCCATAATGGCTTCACTAGCAAGATTGCCAAGTGCTTTAAGTGTAATCCTTTCTCTAGAATGATTTGGACAGTAATGTCTTTGAGTAGGTTCTAGCCCACTTTCACTTTCTAAAATCTCTCTAAGTTTTTGAATAGATCCAGCAACATAATCTCTGGTTGGAGTCTGAACAATGGTCCCCCCTTCTTTTTGCATTCTTGCTAATTTTGTTTTTGGTGCACACTCTGGGACAACTAAAGTAAATTGATATCCAAGCCTATCACAGGCCCAAGCAAAAGCTTCTCCTGCACTACCTGAACTAACTTCAATTAATGGGGTCTCTCCAGGAATAATTTTTCTAGAGGCTTCAAGCTCTTCTAATAAATCCACATAGACTCTACCATAATGACTCCCACTAACATTGGCAGATTCATCTTTCATCCAGATTCTATTTCCTCTTGGCAAATCCAACAGGACTTGAGTTAATGGACTATGTGAAACTGCCGCTCTTAAATCTGAATATGTGTCTCTTCTTAATGGATCCATAAATAAAGCAAAGAAGATAAATTTATAAGCCTAACCTCCAAAAAAGCCCATTTAAGCTTTCTAATTAGTGATTACAGCATGATGGTTGTCGCCTTATGGCCATACTGCCCACCTTATAACCTTTCTAAATTATCTATTAATATGAACCCAGAAACAATAGTAAAAGAAGCAAAAGAATCCTTAACTAATTTCTGCCTAGAAGAGTGCAAAGCATTATGTTGTAGAAAGGGTTTTCTTGTATTAAAACCTGATCAAGTTGAATTAGTAACTCAAAACAGAAAAGAAGAGTTAATAGAAAAGAAGTTATTAAAAGAATTGCCAGATGGAAACTTTTCATTAAACATGTCAAACCATGATATTTATTGTCCTTCCTTATGTAATCTTCGGTGTAAAGTCTATAAAGATAGACCTCAAGCTTGTGCAGATTTCCCAATGTTGATTAGAGATAAAAAAGTTCTAGTATCTTCAAGATGCCCTGCAGTTGCTGCTGGCAAACTTTTTCCATTTATTAAACAATTAACAATGTTGGGATATAAATACGAATTAAGAAGTGCCTTAGAACATTTTGATATTTATAGATGTGATTTTCTAGACTAAATAAACTCTTTAATAATCTTAACATGGGCTTTAGTTAAACCACCTAAACGAAAAATAAATACTTCCTTAACATTAAACCTTTTACACAATTCAAGATCATCTCTTAACTTCTCTAAACTTAATTCTGGTTCAACTCCAGTAATTCCTTTACCAAGAACACCCAAACCAAGACATAGTCTACTGCCTAACTGTTTATGAAGAAACTTAATCCTTTTACCTTTAGCATATTTAGTAACCCCCATCATTGAAGAGTACATCATTTTAATCACCTTATGATCTCCTTTAAACTGCAAACTTAACCATCTAGCAAAAGGTTTCTCATAAAAATATTCAGCAGTATATGGTTTTCTTTTCTCAATAAACAATTTAAGATATTTCTTATTTTTAAAAGATTTAAAAAATTGAGTAAACATCAACCAAGGTTCCAAAACAGGCAATTCTAAATCAATAAGGACCTCTTGTTTAATATTAAGCAACTCATCCATAGACCTTAACAAAGCCCTTCTTTTACTAAATCTAGAAAACCAATAACCTTCTTTATGATTAAGTAATGGCCAATAAATAAACTTAACATCTTTCTTACTTATTCTCTCTTTAATAGCTTTAAATCCTTCAATAGAGTAATCAGCTAAAATTAAAGTAAAAGGAAAATCAATAAGATCTAATTTTTTCAAACTAATGCTATCTGGAAACTCTTCAAAGAATCCTATCTTCATTTAGTTCTCTCCTTATAGATTTGTCTTACAATAGTTTCCAACTTAGGTTCGTGAATACTCAAGTCAACAATATCATATGCATTAAGAACACCATCTATGATTGATCTAATCTTTTGTTTCTTAAGATCAACTCTAATTTCAATTCTATCTTTACCTTTATGGATAACTTTAACTTTTTTCAACAAAGCAGCAGCCTTAGGTTTACTAAATACTCCTTTAAAGTCAAATTCAACCCTTTTCCAAGTCATATATCTTTTCTTTAGCTTATCAAGAGGACCATCATAGATAATCTCTCCTTCGTGGATAAAGACGATTCTTTTACATAACTCTTCAATATCTTCCATGTCGTGAGTAGTAAGCATAACAGTAACCTTTTGTTTTTCATTCATCTCTCTTAGGAACTTTCTAATCTCTTCCTTAGCTACAGCATCTAATCCGATGGTTGGTTCGTCTAAAAAGACAATCTTGGGATTATGTAATAATGAAGCAGCAATCTCGCACCTCATTCTTTCACCAAGACTTAATTTACGAACAGGTTTCTCTAAAAACTCATCAAGCTTAAGCATTTTGGAAAACTTCTTCAATCTTTTTTCAAAATGTTTTTTATCTAATTCATAAATATCTCTGTATAATTTTAAAGATTCAATTACAGGTATATCAAAAGAAAGTAAGCTTCTCTGTCCAAAAGTAACTCCAATATTGTAAGTATACTCATACCTATCTTTATTTGGATTAAAACCTAAGACTTTAACATAACCAGAAGTAGGATTCATAATTCCTGTTAAGATCTTAATTGTTGTGGTTTTACCTGAACCATTAGAACCAACATAACCTATAAACTCCCCCTGATCAACATTAAAACTAATTCCCTTTAAAGCATGTTTAGTTACCCATTTACGAACAAAATTAGATTTAAACTTTTTCCATTTAGTTGGATTCTCTAACTTTTTAGGAACCTTAAATTCTCTTTTTAAATCTTTAATCTCAATTACTCTTTTCATCTTATCCTCCTTGTGCATCAAACCTTTTTAACCCTTTCTTCCAGACAAATCTTAATATTAATGCAGCAATTCCTATCCAGATTATCTGAACACCCACCCTCCATAGTGATTCTTGTAACGAATACTTTTCAAGTAAGATAAATAAGGGAACAAATACTGTATACATAAATGGCAGGAAATTTAATACTTGCTGTAACAAGACTGGAAACATGGTTAGAGGTAAGAAACCTCCCCCAAAAAACCCATTCAGTAATCCAAATGTCCATCTCATATTTCCTATCGCATTAGACCAAAAGCTAATTGCAGCAAAGGCCTGAGCAAGGAAGAACATCAAAACAGTAGCAAGTCCCCAACTAATAAAAAACAAAATCCAGGTAAGCCAGTGAGTGCTAATCGGCAATCCAAGATACCAGATGGTAACAATTACAACAGGTATAAGTGGAAGCATTCTAAGTATCCTAATTGTATATCGAGTAATAAATACTCTGAGATTATGTTTAACTGGCCTAGCAAAATCTTTTACTATGTCTCCCCTTCTAATCTCTCCCTGGGTTAGTTTTCCAATTATTATTGTTTCACTTACAACAATCATGATTATAACATAAAGCAGCATCTCATTAAGTCCAAGTCCACCCATCAAACCAGATTCAGAAATAGAGAATATGAGCCTCCACATTATTACAAGAATTACTATCTGAAAAATGGGAATTATAGAACCAGCGTAAAAACTAGTTTTAAACTCCATAGAATTTTTAATTGCTAATCTAGCATATCCTAAATGTTTACGTATCATCCGCCACCACTCTCATATTTTTTTAATCCTCTGCTCAAAATTAACGAAAATAACACGCCCCAAAAAATGATTAATCCCAATGCACCCAGCATCATCCATCCTGCAGAGGAAAAAGCTATTCCTCCAAAAGAAAGTTTAACTGGCCAGATTGTTACGAAAAAGATTGGAAAGACAAAAATAAATACATAATGGAAAGCTTTAGGAAATAAATCAAGAGGGTATCTCGCCCATCTATCTATTCCATCTACAATCCTATCAATAAAAGCATTCTCCCCAATCCAAAAAGCACTAAGGAAAAAGGTCCCAACAATTGTACCAAATGCTACTGCTCCAAGTGTGGCAAGGATTATAGCAAGAAAGATCCCAACAATTGAAACTTGTGCCGGAAACGAGAGTGCAACTATAAAGATCAATATTAATGAGAGAAAGACCCTTGCAAAACTCCACATGTCCATGTGATTACTTAAGTGTCCGATTATCCCACTCATTGGCCTAGCTAGATACTTATCGAATCCACCATCTGTTAGACTTCTCCAGAGACTATAAAATCCCCCAAATACTAAACCAAAGAATGCCCAAATAAATTCAGCAAAGATAGGTAATAAAAATAATTGAGGCAATGTCCATCCATAAATCGTTCCATCTGGACCTAGAATCAATCTCCAGTAAAAGAACATTGAAATAAACCAAAGAGACATTGTCATCATGAATACAAAAAAGTCAACTTTATACTCCGTCAACTCCTTAAACTTGATCCTTGCGTATCTTAGAACTACTCTTATATGTTTTCTCAAACGAGACCTATGCATAAAGTCACCCCTGTCTAGAAAAATGAAGTTAACGTCTCTATTAAAGTTTTTCTATTCTCGAATACAAACTAGAAATTTCCTTATCTGTAAAACCAAGTAAAGGATAGAGCACTAATTCTTCACTTTTTTTAATATTTTCTAAATTTAAATCTTTAACAACTGCTTGACTCTCCCTATTTTTTCCAGAAAAAGAACCAAACTTAACTAACTCTTCAGGAGCATTAATTAAGTTACAACCTCTTTTCATAACTAAATACCCAGCAACTATTCTTCTTTTAGCATCTTCAATATCTAACTCAACATCTCCTGTAACTCCAACAGGTAAGCCACCAAGACCTTCTATCTTTCCACCATAAACATATGCTTTCCCATCCATGATATCAACAAAGATCTCAATTGAAGGATTATGTAAATCTACTTTGATCTTAGCATTCTCAAATACGTATTCTCCAACCTCTCTATTTATCTTATCTGAGTTTTTCCATTCCTTGCTACTTCTTTTAGCACTTATTCTAAAACTTTTATGATCTCCAACCAAACTTAAAGCAGTTTCATTAACCTGATCAAAATCACATTCAGTAACTTTCGCATATTGAGAAATTCCAAAGACCTTTCCAATTCCAGGATCTTCTTCTTTATTGATTATGTATCTAAATCTCTTTTTAATTAAATCACCTTTCTTTAAATCAAGCTGTCTTATAAGATTACTAATTAGTGCATTCTCAAACATTGAGACATTCTTTCCCTTTAGGAATAACTCTCCAGCAGATATTAAGTACATAATTTTAGAAAATAATTTTAATTTATAAGATTATCTAAACTCTAAGATCAGCACTAACAAATTCTTTAGCTTTAGAAAGCATTGAATCAAGTTCTTCTTTAGTAAACCCTTTAATCTCTTTGAAAGAAGGATCTAATAATTCAGTCTCTTTCTTAAAAACTTGAAGAAAATATTTCCGAGCTCCAGCAATACTTGAAGCCATTAAACCAACTTTAGAAACATTATGCAAGCCTGGAACAACAGTAGTTCTAAACTCATGATCAATTCCAGATTTAATAATTAATTCAATACTCTCTTTAATTGGAACAACCTCAACCTCTCGACAAGCAATCTTAGAATAATCTTCAAAAGGCCCCTTAATATCCATAGCAACATAATCAACTAAACCTTCAGAAAATAAGATTTTAAGCATAGAAGGATTTGTTCCATTAGTATCTAACTTAACCAAGTAACCTTTACTTTTAATCCTAGAAATTAATTCAGGTAAAGAGCTATGTAAAGTGGGTTCACCACCTGTAATAACGACCCCGTCAAGTAACTTCCCCCTTTTCTCTAAAAAAGAAAACAACTCACTATCCTCAACAGAAGGAACAGTATTATGAACTAAATCTGGATTATGGCAGAAAGAACAATTAAAATTACAGCCACCAGTAAAAACTATACAAGCCACCTGCCCTGGAAAATCCAGTAATGTTAGTTTCTGTAATCCACTGATTTGCATAAATATAAAAAAAAATTAAACAAGAGTTGCTTGATTATCTGGTTTCATGATTGTAGGTCTTCCTGCAGTAGCAAACTTGCTCTCCATTGAATTACCTTCACAGAAACATACCCGATCTTTAAACTCTGATTTCTTTCCTATGTTCCAATTATCAACTGGTCGATAATATCCAACCACTCTACTATATACTTCACACTTCATACCACATTTTGCCATTATTCACCACCTCCTTCTTTAACTTCAAATGGACATTCTGGATGCTTGCCTGGAATATATCCATGCTCTGGACAAACACTGAATGTTGGGGTAATTGTAAAATAAGGTAGTCTGAAATTTTCAGCTATCCTCTTTACTAATTTCTTACATGTCTCAGGATCACTAATCTGTTCACCAACAAATCCGTGTAAAACTGTTCCACCAGTATATTTACTCTGCAAACTATCTTGTAACTCAAGAGCCTCAAAGATGTCATCTGTATATCCAACAGGCAACTGAGATGAGTTAGTATAGTAAGGGTCATCCTTACCAGCAGTAATTATGTCTGGGAACTTTTTCTTATCATGCTTAGCGAATCTGTATGATGTTCCTTCACTTGGACTTGCTTCTAAGTTATACATGTGTCCAGTCTCTTCTTGGAAATTGGTCATTGTATCTCTTATGTGATCAAGAACCTCTTCAGCAAAAGCCTTACCTTCAGGAGTAGCGATTTCTTTACCCATGAAATTAAGAATAGATTCGTTCATACCATTAATACCAATTGTACTAAAGTGGTGATTCAAGTTACCTAAGTATCTTTTAGAGAATGGCATTAAGTTGTTATCCATATTCTTCTGAACTAGCTTTCTTTTAATCTCTAATGACATCTTAGCCAAGTTCATTACTCTATCCAGTCTTTGGAAATATTCTTCTTTATTCTTGCTTAAGTATCCAAGTCTTGGCATGTTAAGAGTAACAACACCTAATGAACCTGTTAGCTCAGCAGAACCAAACATTCCTCCACCTTTATGTTTCAGCTCTCGCATATCCATTTGTAATCTACAACACATTGATCGTACATCCTCTGGATCTAAATCTGAATTGATAAAGTTCTGGAAGTAAGGTAATCCATATTTTGCTGTTGCTTCGAATAATAAATTAGCATTTGGACTATCCCAGTTAAAGTCTTTTGTAACATTGTATGTCGGAATTGGAAATGTAAATATTCTACCAGAAGCATCACCTGAAAGCATAACTTCTAAAAGAATTTTATTTATTAAATCCATTTCTACTTGACAATCTCCATAATTGTAGTCCATCTCTTTTCCACCAACAAGAGCAGGTTTATCTCTCATATCTCTAGGACAAACCCAGTCTAATGTAATGTTGGAAAAAGGAGTCTGACTTCCCCATCTTGAACTTATATTCATATTGAAAACAAATCCTTGGATACATTGTCTAACCTGTTTTTCAGTTAAGTTATCTGCTCTAACAAAAGGAGCTAAATAAGTATCAAAACTTGAAAACGCCTGAGCACCAGCCCATTCATTCTGTAATGTTCCAATAAAGTTAATCATCTGCCATGTTAATGAAGTCAAGTGTTTAGCAGGCTTAGCATCTGTCTTACCTGGAACACCATTAAAACCTTCTGTAATTAGCTGTCTTAAACTCCATCCAGCACAGTAACCAGAGATACCCATTCCTAGATCGTGGATGTGCATGTCTGCCTCTTTGTGTGCAGCAGTAACCTCTCTTGGGTAAACCTCTTCTAATGTATAATTAGCAATAACAGAATTAGCTAAGTGTAGCATTAAACCAGATAATGAATAATTTACATTACTGTTTTCATTAACTCTCCAATCAGCCTGGTCAAGATAATCTTTAGTTACCTTACCAATATCCATCATAATTTCTTTTTCATTTCTTAATCTCTCTCTTTGAGCTCTGTAAAGAATGAATGATTTAGCAAGTTTAGAATGTCCTTCTTCAATTAGAATTTTTTCAATTAAGTCTTGAACATTTTCAACACCAGGAACATGACTACTCTTGAAAAATATGTCTAAAACATTAACAACTTTTTTTGTTAGAACTTTTGCAAGGTCGTATTCATCATCTCCAACCGCTTGCATTGATTTAAATATCGCGTCTGTAATTCTTTTCTCTTCGAAAAGTACAATTGTACCATCCCTTTTTTTAATTCTTCTTATCGCATCTGTCATTTTATTTACCTCTTCTGTATCACTTTTATTTCTTCTTTGAAATCTTTTACATCACTAAAGTCTTTATAGACAGAAGCGAATCTTAAATATGCCACCCCATCAAGTTTAGCTAGTTTTTTCATGATTGTTTGACCAATCTTTGTACCTGGCACTTCCAAGCTTTTCCAAGACATAACCTTAAATGCCACATCTTCAACCAGCCCATCGATTTGTTCTAATGTTACTGGCCTTTTAGCACACGCATTAAGTACGCCTTTTCTAATTTTCTCTTTATCAAACGATTCTTTCGAACCATTCTTTTTAATCACCACAATTCCAAGACTTTCAACCCTTTCGTATGTTGTGAATCTCTTTTCACAATTATCACATTCACGCCTTCTCCGCGTTTGCTCATCGATTTCACGGGAATCAACAACCTTCGTTTCTGATTCACCACAGTAAGGGCATTTCATGTCGTCTACCGGTCAGTGATTACAACATATAGTGTCTCTTATATGTCAAAAACACAACATCTAGTGGTTCTGAAAATTATCCTTTATAAACATTTATTGACTAAAGAATCTATGTTAACGTTTTTAGCAGAATGTTTTAATCAGAATAGACTTAATTTCCAGTGGAGCACATGGAGAATTAAAAAAAAGAAATTAGGTTTTATTTGCTTCCCAAATATGCTTCAACTAGCTCGAATAATTTTTCCCCATCTCCAGGAGTTACTGCATCAAATCCTCTTTCTGTTACTTTACGTCCTTTGCTAGTTTTAAGATATTCAAGTTCTTCTAAAACAAATTCTTCAACACCCGCCCTTTGATCACGGTAACAACCAGAGTTCCCGATAACGAATGCTTCTTGATTTGTTGGGTGACTACGAACCTTTGCCAATATCTCATCTCCATGCATATTTTGACCTGGAAATTGATGATCCAAAACAATAATATCATATTGGGTCCGATCAAGCATCTCCTCTGCCCATTTAGTTTCATCCCTTATGACTCCAGAGTTATATGTTAGAGCAACATCAACATCTAATTGGTCTTCAAATCTTTCTCGAATTCCAACAGACGCTTTAGGATCTTTATTTGTTATATCATATTTCCCATTTTGAATCCCTGTATCATCAATTACTAACATTTTTAATTTGTCTACCATTTTATTTTGCCTCCATTTCTCTAAGACCAACTTCGTAAGCCTTCTTCAAATCTTTCACTGAATTCATTTAAATCTCTTAGATATTGCTGCACCGTAAACACATTTGTGATCTTCAGCATTACCAAAGATTTCACAATCTGTAGCTGCCTGGAATTCCCAATCATTGTAACCAATACCAGCTCTCGCCTTTACTGAAGAATAATTGTGTCCTAATTCTCCAACATTAGTAACAGTTTCCACCCTCAGAGGCAAAGAAAGTTCTTCGTTTACTTCTGGTTTAAAATTTGTTGCAGTATAAAGTTCTGCATCTCTATCTAAACTAGTTGAAAGTGCTCCGTAAAAATCAAAGTCTCCTTTCTTTCCAAAGTAATTTACTCCAGCTCTTGGGGTGAAATGATCTGCTCCTTGACCTTCTACAAATACACCAGTTCCTTTTGGAAGGTTGTAACTTACATCCACCAATGTAAATGGTGAGATATTTTCTTCGCGGTCAACTGTTGAAGTGTGTCTTCCAAAGAAACCAAAGTTTGCTCCAAGGTCCCCTGAAGTTTTCAAATCTAATGAGGTGTTTTGATTGCTTGCTCTTAACTCTGCAAACCCTTCTGCAATTGCACTTGAAGGTGTTGCTAACGCTGCCAAAGCAAATAGTCCTGCTAATATTTTATTTGTCATTTTATTTCGCCTCCATTTCTCTAAGACCAACTTCATAAGCAAGTTTCCAATCTTTTACTCTTGCAGGACTTGTCATCTTTTCGTATATTTCTCGCCTATCAAGACTAGCAGGTTCTTCGTCTATAAGGGAAACTCCCAAGGCCCTAGTCATGGCATATATTGGTTCCATCTTTGCACTGTGGTGAAATGAATCACTACAAAGCACAACTGGAATTTCTGCTTTTTGGGCTTCTACTGCCACAGTCAAACCATAAGGCCCTTCTGCCGCCCTTGCTTTATAGGCCTCCCTGCTTGTCATAGCCTTTCCAATTTCTTCATAATCCATTTCAAGAAATTCTGGTTTGTCTCCACCTTCTAACGATCTCTCGAGTCTTCTCAACCTACCTCTCACTGCTTTATCTTCTGATTCTTCACTCCCTCTAATGTGTTCTTTAGAAAGTCCAGGCATAAATACATCAGAAACTACCAAGTCATATGATGGACCAGTTTCATCTCTACGAATTACTCCTCTTTCTTCAAATGAGCCCCCATATGTTACTTCTGCATCTTCCAAACTATCGAAAAACCCTCTTGCATCAGCCATGTGGGACTCCTTGTCTTCTAGTACTAATATTTTTAATTTACCTTCCATTTTTTTATCTCCTCTCTTTTTTGAATGGAAAGAGAACCATGTTGTTATACAATAGTAGTAACTAAGTAAGCATATAAACACTAATTCTCCATAAATGGAGGACAATAAGAAACCTTAAATAAAACCAGAAGAACACAGTAACATGAACACAGAGATACTAGGAGATCTAGGATTAACAAACGCAGAAATCAAAGTATACTTAGCATTACTAGAGTTAGGAAGCTCATCAGCAGGACCAATCTTAGAAAAATCAAAATTACAGAATTCAGTAGTGCATATGACCCTACACAAACTAATAGATAAGGGATTAATAACTTACATCAAGCAAGGAAAAAGAAATCTTTACCAAGCAACAAATCCAAATCACTTACTAGAATTTGTAGATGAAAAGAAAAGAAGAATTAAAGAGATTTTACCTGAATTATTAATCAAACAAAAATTAGCTAAAGAAAAACCAGAAATAATAACCTTCTCAAATATAAGGGGTATTAGAGAGTTATTGGATGAATTACTAAGTGCAGGGGGAACAGAGCATTTAACTTTTGGATCAACAAAACAATCATTAATACTTGGAGAGGCTTGGTGGGTAGACTACCATAAAAAAAGAGCATCAAAAGGAATTAAAGCAAAATTACTATTCAATGAATCATTAGGATATTGGAAAGCAGAAACAAAATATTCAAAATCAGAGATAAGGTACACTGAAGAAGGCTTTGAACCATTAACAGAAACAATAATTAGAAATAATAAAATTGCAATAATAATCTGGACTGAAAAACCAATAGGTGTTTTAATCAATAATGAATTAGCAGCAAAATCTTACAAACAATTCTTTAATCTAATTTGGAAAAACTCAAGAAAATAATTACTCCGCATAATAATAACTACCCTTACTCTTCTGCTCTCTATCAAGTTGAGAACTAGGTTTATTTATTCTAGGCCTGTGAGTATGAACATCTTTTCTATAAGTAATATCAAGAGCTTTCAATATACGATTCATTCCTTCAACCTTTCCTAAAGGACCAACCACATTACCACTAACACCAGGCTTACCTTCAAACACAAGCATAGCATCACCCAAATAATCAACAAACTGAATATCGTGATCAACAACAATAGCACATACCTCACGTTTAACAACAAACTCTTTAATAATTTCAGCAACTTTAATTCTATCTTCAACATCTACAAAAGCAGAAGGCTCATCCATTGCAATAACAGTGGCAGAAGCATCACTCAAGCAAGCAGCAATATGTAATTTTTGCAACTCTCCACCTGATAAAGTTTTAATCTCATTATGTAATAAATTTTTCAACCCAAGTTTCTCAAGTATATTTTGTTTATACCATCCACCTTCAAAATCATCACCTGCAATACTTCTAAGATGACCTTCCACAGTATTATCAATTTCATTATTCAAGTACTGAGGTTTATAACTAATATTAATTTCAGGAATCAAACCAGAATCTGATTTTAACTCACCAGCAAGCATTTTCAAGAATGTACTTTTACCTAATCCATTTCCACCCATGATAGTTAATACCTCTCCTCTTTTAACCGAACCAGCTCCAACTTTCAAACTAAACTTTTCAAAGCTCTTAACCAACTCAGGATATTCAAATAAAGTAACTGAAGACATTACTTGATCTTTAACACCTTGTCCAAACTTAATTGAGTAATTTCTAAACCTAATATTATCATCAGCTAAATAACCATCTAAGTATTCATTAATACCTCTTCGAACTGATTTAGAATTACTAACAACACCATAAGCAGCAGGTTCACCATAAATAATCTGAATCTCATCTGAAATATAATCAAGAGTAGCTAAGTCGTGCTCAATTACAATTGTAGCAACATCTTGAGTAAACTCTCTAATTAATTTAGCAACTTTAACTCTGTGAGTAATATCTAAGAATGAAGAAGGCTCATCTAAATAAATAACTTCTGCATCTTTACTTAATGCTGCAATAATAGCAACTCTTTGTAATTCTCCGCCAGATAACTCTTCAATATTTCTATCTAACAACTCATCCATCTCTAACTCTTTAACTAAATGATCATGAACTCCTTTCTCATCTGCTTTAGAAAGTAAACTTCTAACTTTAATACCTTTAAACAACTCAGTAAGCATCTCAACTCTTTGAGGTTTGTAAGCAATCTTAACTTTTCCTTCAAATAATCTTTTCAAATAATTCCCAACCCAGTGAGTAGAATAATGTTCAACCAATTCATCTTGAGATGGAGGATTATCATACTTTCCTAAATTGGGTTCAATAAATCCTGAAAGAATTTTCATTGCAGTTGTTTTACCAATTCCGTTTCTTCCGATAACACCTACAACTGTTCCTTTCTTAACAATGGGTAATGAGAATAATTCAAAAGAGTTTTGTCCAAATCTAACAATTGGATCCTCTTTAAGTTTTTCAGGTAAGTTAATAATATGAATTGCTCCAAAAGGGCATTTAGTACATATGTTACACCCAGTACATAGCTCTTCAGAAATAACCGCTTTTGATTTTCCATCTAGAGTAATGCATTCTTTTCCCATTCTGTTGACAGGACACTTTTTAACGCAGAACTCTCCACATCCGATAGAGTTACATTTGTCCTTTTCAACTACAGCTATTCTTGTCATGGTTTGATTAGAAATACTGGCTTTATAAAAGTTATGACAAGCCACCAGTGGGATTCGAACCCTCGACCTCTTGCTTACCAAGCAAGCGCTTTTGGCTGACCTTTAGATAAAGGACATCTACCAGGCTGAGCTATGGCGGCATTGTCACAGATTCTGCCACCATACTTAATTTTTAAAGCTTTTGATAACATTTATATACTCCAGTAGCCAGATCCTAGTTATGGACTGGTTTTTAATAATGGGCTCAATTGGACTTATTTTCATAGTTGCAGGAGTCCTAATAAGACAAAGAACCTGGCAAGATGCCTGCTATATAATCGGAGGAGTCTTTCTTTTGACCTATAGTATCCATTTGCAGAACGCAATCTTCATAACATTACAAGTAATATTCATTCTAGCAGCAATTTATGATGAGATAGAAGAAGAGTTTTTCATTAAAAAACACTAATCAAAATTACAACAATCAAACCAACAGCCCAGCAGTACCAGGCAAAGTTATGAAAGCCTTTATTCTTAATCAATTTAACAACCCATCTAAGAGCAAAGTATCCAACAACTATAGAAACCAATAACCCAACAAGAATAGAAACAAAAGAGACATCAGAATTAAGTGATCCAAACTCCAAAACAGAAGCACCAATTATTGCGGGGATAGAAAGTAGAAAACTAAAGGATATTAACTTCTCTCTTTTAACTCCAGCAATTAAACCAATAGATATTGTTGACCCACTTCTAGAGATCCCAGGAATAATAGCAAGCCCCTGAGCAAGACCCATCCAAACAGAATGCTTCCAATTCAAATTCTTTCTCTGCCTAAAGAACTTAGAGACATAAAGAATAAATCCAGTAACTATCAAAGCAATTCCAACTATCAAAGTATTATGAAAAAAAGATTTAAATAAATCTCTAAAAGTAAATCCAATTATAGCAGTAATAACTGAACCAAGAATAATAAACAAAGAAAGTTTACCATATTCTGATTTAAAGTTAAATGTAAAAAACGCTTTAACAGTTTTAACAAAATCACTCCAAAAAACAATCAAAACCACAAGTAAAGTACCTAAATGTAAAAGAACATCATAAACAACTGGAGCTTGAATACCAAAGAAATTCTGAGCTAAAGCCAAATGACCAGAACTAGAAATAGGCAACCATTCAGCAATTCCTTGTATAATTCCTAATAAAATTGATTCAAATAATGAGATCATATGGTTTTCTCCAGTTTAGCAATGTATTGCTTTAACTTTTTTATGTACTTCTCTTTTTTAACATTATCTAATGGGAGATTATTCCTAAACTTTGCTGTATCATGAATGATGTGGGTTTTATCCTTGATTGAATTGGCCATCCCAGCCCAAGAGTGAGAGGGAGTTTTGCCTAATGCTTTTTGTTCATTTTCGATTAACCAAAACACTTGTTTAACAATTTGAATAAATGAAAACTGTCCCTCTAAATAACCAGGAAGGAATAAGGAATGGAATGTTTTGATCATAGATGCAAGTCTTTTAGAATGGGGGGCCTGCAAGAAATCTTTTTTATTAAGGGATTTGCCGCAGATCAGTCTATATGTGTCCAAATGTTCAACCGCTCTATTTGGGGCAGTCCTATCTTTCTTACCCACTAGTGATTTTTGATTATTCTTTAACTCCCAAAGAGAATATCCTGAGAAGTCGACATGAGGGGACAAACTTTTACTGTACTTTTTTTGAAGCCACATTAATTTTTTTAGCCATTTAGAGTGTTTTACTATGGTTGAAGTGTCCACATCACTATTTTTGTTTAATTCCCTACGAATAAAACTCCCCTTAACATAAATAGATACAATTGCTTCTTTAGGGATATTTTGAAGAATAATTTTTTTAGCTTTTTGTAAAGAAATAATCGCATCTTTTTCTAATTTACTTATCTTTTTCCATTCTTTCCAGAACTCTTTTTTCATCTTTTTTGAGCTTTCCTTTTCCTATCTTCTGAAATTAAAGGTACTTTAATCTTTTTATTATTTAATTCTCTAGCAATTCTAGCGAACTCTTCAGGTCTCAATGAATTAACTTTAATACCTTTAAGTTTCAAATCTTCAATTGCAGCATAAACCTTTTTTGAATCATTACCCTCTAATAATTTCTTAAGGGCAGCATCAACATAATTATTTCTTTGGAAAAACAAATACTCAAGAACAGTATTAAAATTGTCTCCAACTCTAAACTTCTCTCTCATCTTTCTAACTTCAACCAAAGCACAATCAACTTCTGGCTCAGGATCAAACTTATTCCTACTTACAACTTTTAAAATCTTAGATTTGGCAACTCTTTGAAAAAGAACACTAGCTTTAGAGTATCTCTCCTTACCTGGCTTTGCTCCGAATCTTTCAGCCATTTTCTTCTGGTACATTAAAATACCAATATTAAAATCATGTTCAAGAATCTTAAAAGTTAAAGGCATAGCAATATTAAATGGTAAATTTGCAATAACCTTATTGAATCTAGGAAATTTAACCGTTAGAGCATCTCTCCAGATTATCTGAATGTTATCATATTTTTTAGCCAATGCCTCTAATACTGGTTTGAACTGCAGATCAGTTTCAATAGCAATAACTTTCCCAGCTTTCTGAGCAATTAACTCAGTAAGATTTCCAAGGCCTGGACCGATCTCAAGAACAGTATCTGTTTTAACAAGTTTAGCAATTTCAATCTCATAGTTAAGCATCTTTTTATCTTTAAGAAAATTTTGCCCTAGTTGTTTATTTGGTTTGATTGCCATAAGATTAATATGCGGGGGACAGGGTTCGAACCTGCGTAGGCACTAAGCCACAGGATGTCTTAGGTCATTGGCCAAAAAGCCTCATCACTTAACGCTTCTTAAGTTTCGCAGCATAAGAGAAGTCTCTCAAACGCACCTGCGCGTTTGACCACTCCGCCACCCCCGCATATGAAAAATGAATCGAATCTGCTTTTATAAAGATTATGGTATGTTCCTAAGCAGCCATTCTCTCTGTTTAATTGTGGTATATGGGGGACAAAAGCCTTGTTTTTGAAATAATTCTAGTTTTGTTAAATGTTTTGGGCTCTTGAATCCGATCTCTTTGACGTATCTGTAGAAATCTTCTCTCTTTCTGATCATAACAGTATAAATTGGGTTTTTATCTTTTTTACCCAAATAAGGAGGTTGCCAATAAGGGTTGTATCCTTTTGATATTAAAATCTCTTTTGTCTTTTCTGCAATATGTCTTGAAGTAATTCCAAGTTTAATTCTAGGTTGATTGTGCTTACGATTTTCTAATTTAACAGAATAATTTTTGTTAAAGTAGATCGTTCCATCAGTATCAAAGAGACCTCTGAGAAAATAGTTTTGGTTCTTTTTATCTTTAAGAATGAAAGAAGGAATTTTTGCATTTAGTTTAGATCCAGAATTAAGTCCAAGACTAAGAAGATAATCCACCACTTTTTTATTAAATAAATAAAATCCATAAACTCCAGACTTAAGATATTCTTTACCAGGAACTTCTTTTCCAATAAGAGGTTTGAAAAGATTTTTATTTAGCAAAGGCAAAACATGTGAATCATAATAAGATCTTTCTTCGATTCTGTCACCAAGAACTGCATATTCATGATAGTTTTTAGTTATACTAATGCATCCATCTCCGAGGGAAATTCCAATTATCTCAGCTAATTTTGAAGAAGTTTTCATAGTATAAATTACCAATCAAAATTTAAATAATCTTACCAAATTTTTTCGAAAATCTTCCGAAGATCAGAAGTCCATCAAGCTAGCCTGAGAGTGCCCTTTCTCAACTTCCTCAAAAGTCTTTCCAAGGGCTTCTAAAATGGAAGAAGCAACAGGTTTAATTTGCCTATCAATATAATGTTTATAGTCAAGAGGGTGCTTAATCTGTTGAATTGGTTCAGGCCCATCTATAGTTATCACATACTCAATTCTAGAACTCTCTAATTTCTTCAACTTACGAGCAGCTTTAACGTGGGGAGGATTAATTTTAGTATATTCTGAAAGCTCTTTTCTAATGCTCTTCCGATAAACAAGCATATCATCATATTTACCTTTATGAACATCTTCAATTAATTTTTTCATATATTTCAGCACATCTTTATCATGAAAAACAAGATCAAGGACCACTCTTTGAAACTTCTTAGCTAAGTCTGTCCAGTCACCACGAACTGCTTCCATCCCAGTAATATCAACTTTCTTACCTTCAAGCAAACCAGCATATCTTTTTTTAGCACCAGTAGACCCACCCCTTAACTTAGGCATCAAGAATTTAGTATATGTTTTTTCAAACTCTAACTCAACATGGGAATCCCTTCCATATTCCTCTTTAATCCATTTAGTATAATGTTCATTTAATTCTTTAGATAATTTATTACCCAACTTTTGTGCTTCAGCCAAACTCTTAGTTTTAGAAACCACAAAAATGGAATCCGTATCTCCATAAATAACTTCATAGCCCCTATCTTCCATAAGTTTAGCAGTATTTTTAATCATAAACTGCGCATTAAGTGTAATTGAATTACCCAAGGTTCTATTAAAATAACGAGACAGAGGAGAAGCAAGAGTACCGTAAAATGAATTCATCAAAAGTTTAACTGCTTCTCTACCTATTTCATCTTTGTTCTTTCTAAATAAATCTCTTTCTTTCCAAAGTTTTGCAATAATTTTAGGTAAGATTCCTACCTCTTGTTTAAACCTAACATCTGCAGGACTATTTAACCCTCCAGTTTCAACCATTGACAATGGATCGATATTATATGTCATAATTAGAGAAGGATAAAGAGACTTAAAATCAAAAACAATAATATTATCATAGATCCCAGGTTTACTTTCCATAACAAATCCGCCAACACCCTGATCCTGTCTCTCACTTATCCTTGTCGAGGGTAAAACATAGCCAGCTTCTTTAGTATATTTGAAATAAATTGAATCCAATGAACCAATGGATGCTGAAACCTTATCCAAGGACATGCCAGTAATAAGAGAGCGCTTAATTGCTAAATCAAGAATTTTACTTTTCTCAAGAATTTTATAAACCAACTCAGAATCCTTAAGATTATAATCAACTAATTTCTGCTGATCTTCCCTAAATAATTTTTCAAGTAACAACCCTTTATCTCCTTCACCTTCAAGTAACTTATGTTCCTTAAGAAAATGAGCAGCAGCAGTATCTAACTTATAATCTGGTAATCTTAGATTTGGATTAGTTTTTAACACTTTCAATAAATGAATCCCATCTAATACTTGTCTTCCAACAAAGTCTGCCTTTGAGTCTCTAAAGAAAGAACTTTCAACCCTTAGACGAGCAGCAGAATTATCTCTACCAAGATTTAAAGGCAAGCCATATTCTTTTAACTTACCCATAATAATTTTAAGGTCAAAATCAATTAAATGCCAACCAGTAATAATATCTGGGTCTATCTTATGAATGTGTTCAACAAAACCTTCAAGCAAATCTTCTTCCGATGAATAATTAACTACATTTTTTAACTTTTTAGGAGAATTAATTAATACTTTTTTAAAGTCATCAGTATAAAGAGAAATACAATAGATTTCTTCAGCCCTAGAATTTGTCTCTATATCCAAAGATAAAACCTTAAGTTTAGGAAACCATTCAACAGGTTTTAATGAAGGGTTAATATAAACTCTATCAATCTCTCCTTCAGAATCATGATCTCCATCAATATCCAAAGAACCTTGAATTTTTTTATCAATTAAAAATCTTTGAGGATATTTAATATCTGCCTCATAACAAGGAATATTGTGATCTTCTAATAACTTTCTCAATTTAGGAATCTCTTGAGGTGTCTCAGTTTCAACTCTAGTGACCTTTTCATCCTGGGGATCTTTTAATTTTACCTCTTTAACTTCAAAATCTTTAGATATCTTTCTAGCTTTTTTAACATCTGAAGATTTAATGTAAAAATAAGGGGTGTATTCATTGATAGTAACAAAAGTCTCATTATTTTCTAACCTACCAAATAACAACACATGAGGCTTATTCTTAACAGTTTTATAGGTTGAATATACAATAAATCCCTTCATTTTATTACCTCTGAATAATTGATATTTAAGCATATCGGGGAAAGTTTTATAACCTGGATTTTATCTCTTAGTCTATGAAATGTGAACTATGTAAAGAGAAGGTTGAAACCACTTTCCTAAACAAAATAAAAGGAACATACATCAAGAAAAAGATAGTATGTCAGAACTGCCAAAAAGAGCATGGCAAAGAATTAAAGAATAAAATTTAATGCCATCGTAGCTCAGCTGGTAGAGTGTCGCTCTCGTAAAGCGAAGGTCGAGGGTTCAATCCCCTTCGGTGGCTCTAATCTAAAAGTAATTGTGCTAAATCTATCCCTTCAGCTCTCTGTTTGGTTATCCTAGGTGTTTCATTGAAATCCGGAACAAATGTTTTAGCAAAAGGAGCAATTTCTACACTTCTAAGTATCTCATAATAGGAATTTACATCTTTTTTTGAAAGTATCGTGTTCAAAGCATATCTATTTGAAATAGTTCTGTCCACAGAAGCAACAAATTCATCTTGAATCTTTTGAACTCCCTCCTCTTCAGCCCTATCAAATTCAGATTCTAGGTTTGTTAATCCAGAATCTGAGTTTTCTGCTCTTCTAGGAAGGCCCTCATAGGATGGTGAGAATGCAATTAGGTGTTCTTTTTTCTCAGGCATAGATAAAATATTAACACCTGAACCAAAATCCATATCTGCATGTGCAAAATAATCTGTGAAATCTTTTGGCCCCCCCTCATCTTTGGGAGAAGGAGAACTAGCAGATGAACTAAAATCAAAATCTGCCTTTGTAAAATAACCAGTTAAACCCTTGTTAGGAATTTTTTTAGGTTGAACTTTATGGGCTTTTTTTGCCACTGGGCTTGGAGCTTTTTTAACTAATCTTTTCTTAACTGCCGGTTTAGCTTTTTGAATTGGAGCCGCCAGATGAACTACTTTTTGTGGAGCAGCAACTACAGCTTTGGCAATTGCTTCCACTTCAGGAGTATCTGCCTCATAAGCCTCTCGAGCAATATTCATTAATCTTTCAATTTCCCCATACTCAAATCTTTCTTGAGACTGCTTCAATTTTTCAAATGAAAAAACATCCCTTCCAAAAGAATTAACTCTTTCAGCAACATTTGAAATATTATCGGACCCATTTTCTAAAAAGGAATAAAGACTTCCTTTGGCATCATCAAATCTTTCTTCAAGAGGAACATAGTTTTCTCTGCTTGTCTCTTCAGCCACAGGAGAGTAACTTAATGGCCCATTTCCACAATTAGGATTATTATTATTTATTGCAATACCTAGGCCAACACTAGCCGCAAGTAAAGTTAATCCCAAACCTGCAACAGCCAAACCTTTTCCAAAACGTCCTGGACGATTTATGATTCCCTCTCCTTCCGGAAGAATTAATGCAACGCCCTCTTCATCAGAACCGTTTGATCCATTATCAAAAAAAGTCTCACTCCTTGCTTTAGTTGGGTCGTCCGGATCGGGAGTATCTGCTCCATCTTTAACAAAAAATCCGCTGTCATCTATACCTGTAAGAGTCTTATTTCGATCAGAAACTCTTTCTCCTCCCTCATCATCTCTTTGAGACATATAGCCTCCAAGAATTGGTTCACCCATTCCAGCAATTACCAAGGTGGGAACTCTAACAGAATCTAATCCCTCCATCAAATATTGAATTGCCTTTTGACCTGATTCAACTGCAGAATTAAAAGCATTAGAAAAATAATTTCCCATCCCTTCTAAAAATCCCATTCTTCTAATTGTGCTTGGAGAAGAATCAAGAGAAAGTACTCCGGCCCCTGGAGCATGATAATCCAAAGGACGGGCTATTTCGACCTCTTCAAGATTTGAAAGATCAATGATTGTATCTCCAACCCTTTCACCAAGAGAACTATTTATCCTTCCGCCTTCGGTTAAGTATAATCCGATTTCCCTGAGTGGTCTTGAGAATCTATCAAGCTCTTCAGTTGAATAAGCATTCCAACCATTCTCCATTGTGTCAATCGCATTACAAGTTTCTAAAACAGTTCTTTTAGCATCAGTATAGTTGAATTGAACTTTTTCCATTCGACCAGATTCTACTGCCCGTACATCATCGGAGATTTCACTAAGGCGTCCGTACAAACCTTCTAAAGCTAGTTTTGGGGTTTTCATAATTTTTATTAGCATTTAAGCCACTCCAATCCCTTATAAACTTTTCGGGGCAGTCACTACACCATAGTAGTTAACATCTCCCACAAGATATTTAAACCAAACCCAGAACCACAAACCCATGACAGAGATAAAACTAATTAATGAATACAAGAAGTTAGCAAAGAAATATTCAAACCTACCAACCTTTGAAGATATGGAGAAAGATTTTGAAATCTCTCACGTTGAAATAAAAGAAGAAACAAAGCAACTTCTTTCATTAGAAATCAGAAGAAAGATTCAGGAAAAGATAATTTATTATTGTAAATTAATGGAAGCAATGATATTTCCATCTGGAAGTTCTCCCCTAGAAGTTTATGAAGTAAATTCAATTCCAAAGGAACTAAGGGATCGGATATCAAAGATTCACAAAAAATTCATGGATGTAGAAAGATTCTGCAGAGTACTAGATATTCAAACCTCTGAAAAAGAAGATGTAGAATATATTGTTCTTGCCACTGAAAGATTAAATCAATACAGAGCAGACCTACTTGAATTGGCTCAAAAGATGAGAGACGCCTGGAGTAAGGACCAAAAAGAAGAGGGGGAACAATATTTCGGATGAAACTCCTAATAATGGGCCCTGCTGGTTCTGGAAAAGGAACAATTTCTGCAGAGATTATTAAAGAATTTAGTTTACAACACATATCCTGTGGTGATGAAATTAGAAAAGAAATAAAATCCGGCTCTGACCTTGGAAAAGAAATGAAAGAACTGAGTGAAAAAGGAATTCTAATTTCAGACGATAAAATAATTAAATTAATGACCAAAGCAACACCCAAAGACAATTTTATTTGGGATGGTTTTCCAAGAACATTATACCAGGCTCAAGAGATAGATAAGATTCTAAGCATAGACAAAGCAATTCTTTTGGAGGTACCAGAAGAAGAAGTTATTGATAGATTAACAAAAAGAGTACAGTGCAAATCCTGCGGAAGAATTTTCGGAAGAGATTTCCAAGAGAAAACAAAAGGAGTATGCGACTCATGTAGTGGAGAATTATACCAAAGACCAGACGATAAAGAAGAATCAATAAAGAAGAGGCTAGATATTTACAAAGAAGAAACTGTGCCAGTTATAGGCTTTTACAAAAACAAAATAATCAAAATCAATGCACATCAAAATGTGGCTTTAATCGTTAAAGAAACATTAGAAGCTTTAAGATGATAGAAATTCTAAGACTAAATCACAGGGTAGCAAGAGATAAAAGAATCTCAACACACCTGGCATTATCCTCAAGAGCACTATCTGTGGAAAAAGTATTCTATTCCGGAGAGAAAGATAAATCTCTAGAATCTTCAGTAGAGAAGATCGTAGAAAGATTTGGAGGACCATTTACAATCACCCACACAAAAACCCCAGTGAAACTAATCAAAGAAAAAAAGAAAGAAGGGTTTCAAATAGTGCACCTAACAATGTATGGGGAAGATATTGAAGAATACAAACCAAAAAAGAAAGTATTTGCCATTGTTGGTGGAGAAAAAGTAGAAGGAGAATATTATCAACTAGCAGATAAAAATCTTTCAGTGGGCAATCAACCACACTCAGAACTGGGGGCACTTGCAATATTTTTATACAAATTTTCTAAACTAAAAACCAAATTCAAGAACAGGAAACTAGAAGTCATCCCCCAAGCAAGGGGAAAGCTTTTAAAAGAGATATCCCCTAAATAACCTAAGAGGTGACAATTTGAAGAGGTTAATTTATCTAGTAACATTCATACTTTTAGCAATATCTATCTCCGCAACATCTGTTGATTTAGATTTAGCAACTGACTCCTTTGGATCTGGTCAGCAATTACAAGGAATTCTAACATTAGAAACAGACAGCACAGTATCTCTAGAAGATAAAGTAACCTTTGATGTAGCTGGAAAAAAGATTTCTGAAAAGATAAAAGACCTGATACTTTCTGGAACAATAACTTCCATATCCGAAGCCATAGAAAAGAAAGGAACACCAAAGCAAACTGCAGATTATTCATTTTCAGGAGAGGCAACAAAGGTGGAATATGCTTTTGATTTATCTCTGGGAGACACAATAGATTTTGAAACAGTAGAAAAAATTAATTCTCTATCTTTTGATATAGATGGAGAAGAAGTTTCAAGCCAATTTCCAACAGGAGTAAGAATAGATATTGATAATGACGGGGAATTTGAGTACACATATCAAGGAGAACTCTTATCTGGAGAATTTGAAGATTTAGATTCAAGTTATCTTTCAAGTGATACTCCAGATTCCTATCCAGAATTAAAAGGTTCAAACACAGTATTTATTTGTCAGCCAGTAACACTATTACCTTCAAAGAATTTCACAATTACAGTAAAGGGAAAGAAAACTCAAGAGACAGATGAGACAAGATACCTAAGGATATTATTATCTGAAACCCCTGAGATGGGAGCAAAGGAAAATTGCGATGATGATCCAGATTCCTGTTGTGATATTTTTGGTGATCAGATAGATGTTGTTAAAGATTATTCATGTTCAGTACAGTTAGAAATAAATGAAGAAAAAACAGCCTATGCTTGTGCTTTTGTTCCGGCAGGGGGGGCAGATCAAACTTACTATTCAATCGGAGCTGATTTTGATGATGAAAACTCAGTCTCATATTATAATGGGGAACTAAAAACCGATCTTGATTTTTTCATAACAGTACAAAGACAAAAATTTGATTCAAGATTGGTAGATAAAACAAGTGTATCAATAGAGGGAAAAGACATAAGTCTAAATGAATTAGTTCCTGTTGCAATTTATTCCTCCTCTCCAGGGAAGATAACCCTCTCAAATCCAAAGTTGTCCTATTCCCAACAAGGAATAGATTACACTCTTGATAAAATTACAAAGGTAGATTACAATCCTGAAAGTTTAGAATTTTCAACACCAGTAAATCTCTCACTTGGAACATTTGCAGATTTAGTAGCACCAAACGCAGAAGGAAAAGACTATGAAGTTTATGCAGAGTTTCTAGGAAAGGAAGGATCAATAAAAAAGTTTGATGTTGTTGCAGGATTATCTGCAGGAATACAAACCTCAACATTAACCCCTTACATCGGAGAAGATGTGGTTTTCTCATCAACCCTAAATGCATCAAACACAACTTACAAATGGGCTTTTGGAGACAGCATAAACGCTTCAGGAAAAACAACAACCCACTCCTATTCTGAAGAGGGAGAATATCTAGTAACATTAATCATGGATCAAAATGGGATTATCTCAACAAATACCGCAACATTAAACGTAGCATCCCTAAGAGACAGCATAGCCTTCATGGTTTCAGATGCTAAAGAAAAAGCAGAAGCAACAAAAGCAAAAATCACCAATGCAAAAGCAGAGATAAAGCCCGCGCTTACCTTACTAAATCTAGATTCAAAGATTAGTGGCACATTAAATAATCTATCAACAATAGAAAAAGAGGTTAATGCAACATTATCAAATATAGAGATAAACCAGGCACAACAAGATCAATCATTGGCAATAGCCCATGCAAAATTAAAAAGCATAGTCTCACAGTTAGTAGTTTCATTCGAAGTTACAGGTTCAAACTTTGACTCAAAGGTTTACTCTTTGGATGATATTCCCACCGCAATTCAATTGCAATTAGATCCTGTAGATTCATTCCAAGAAAGATTATTCATGGCTCAGCAATCAGTGCAGGTAAAAGGATATTCATATGTTTTAACTCTAGATTATCTTTCCGGAGATAGAGAAAACTTAGTACTTGTTAAAAAAGAGGTCATAGGTGGGGGAGAGTATTACGAGGTTCTTCCAGCAACAGCCACAGTAAAAGAGATAATTCAACCAGCCGGAACAACCTATGCCCAAACAAACATCATAAAGTTCACCAGCTCACCCTTGGTTTACACTTTAAACTCATTAACCTCTGAGCAAGCATTGATTTCAAAAACAATTGTAGTTCCAGCAAATTTAGCATCAATATCCATAGGAACAATTGAAGAAATATCTTCTTCCTGTGGAGATGGAGTTTGTGACCTATTAACCGAAGGTGAAAGCACTTGTCCTACTGATTGTAGTCCATCAAAACCCTGGTGGGTATTAATTCCATTAATAATAATTCTTGGCGGAGGAATCTTCTACATTTTCTTCTACAAAGGAAAAGGATCTTTCCACAGCCTATTTGGCAGAAAGAAAGTGAGACCTCCCGCAACATTATTTAAGTCAGATAAAGATAGGCACGTAATTAAGTCTTATATTAGGGGATCATTAAGAAAAGGATTCGCAGACATGCAAATAAAGTTTGCACTTAAAACCAAAGGCTGGAAAGAAGAACAAATAGTTGCCGCAATAAAAGAAGTGAAAACTGAAAAAGCCAAACCTCATTAAGATGATAAGAACGATTCAATTTGGCATTGGTGCAATGGGTGGAAGAATGGCCCAATTAATGCTTAAGAAAAAAGATATTCAACTAGTTGGTGCTGTTTCTAGAAGTCATGCAGGAAAAGACCTTGGAGAGGTGATTGGAAAAAGAAAAACCGGAGTAAGGGTTTATCATCCAGAACAAATCTGTAAAAAAGTTAAAGCAGACGTGATGGTTCATGCTGCAGTTTCTTATCTGGAGCCTGCCTGGCAACATATTAAACAAGCCATTGAAGCAGGAATGAATGTTGTCTCAATTTCAGAAGAGCTAGGCTATCCCTATAAAAAATATCCAAAGCTTTCAAAAGATATAGATAGACTAGCAAAAAAACAGGGAGTAACAGTTTTAGGAACAGGAATAAATCCAGGTTTCATGATGGATCTTCTACCAATTACCTTATCTGGAATATGTCAGGAAATAGATTCAATTAAAATTTCAAGAATGCTTAACTTTTCAGTTCTAGGGCCCAAAGCTCAGAAACATAAATGTCTTGGCTGCACATTAAACAAGTTTGCCTCAATGGTAAAAAAAGGAGAGTTACCATTGCATGTTGGATTACCAGAATCTGCTTATATGATTGCAGACACTCTTGGTTGGAAGATTAAAGGTAAAGAAGTTCGAAAACCAGTTAAGGCAGGCAGAAACATAAAAGTAGAAAGATTTGGAACTGTAAAAAAAGGTGAGACTGCAGGTTATGATGATTTGTTTTATGGTTATGTTGGTCAGAAGAAAAAATTAATATTAGAAGAAAAAGGAAGAGTAGATTCAAAGATAGATTACACTTTAGATATTGAGATTAAAGGAACACCAAACATTAAGCTTTCCATGAATGTGCCTTCAACAGAATACACAACTCCAGCTCATGCTGTAAATCTTGTACCAATAGTTATGAATGCCGAACCAGGATTAAAGACAATGAAGGATTTAATCCCAGCCTATGCCCTTAGAAATAAGTAAATTCTTAACCATAATCTTTAAAAACAATACCCCAGACCTAATTGTAATGCACCGGTCGTATAGTGGTCTAGTATCCCAGGCTTCCAACCTGGGGACCTGGGTTCAAATCCCAGCCGGTGCACATGGACTCGTAGCTCAGTCTGGATAGAGCACCTGCCTTCTAAGCAGGGGGTCGCAGGTTCAAATCCTGCCGGGTCCGCTTAGCTTTTGCGGGCATGGCCAAGTGGTTAAGGCAAGAGGCTGCAAAGTAGCCTAATGAGCTCCTCGGAGCGATGATAAGGGTTCGTAGGACCCTCTGACCCCAGGTTCAAATCCTGGTGCCCGCTTTTATTATTTCTTAAGAATTATTTTTTAATTTTATCAAGGCGTTTCTCAATTCTATCTAATCTTTTTACAATATCTTTCCATGCATCAAGAACAATCTCATGAGGTGGTTTCGGTCTAAATTCAGAAGGAACAGCCTTACGATGTTTTAAGAAATCAACAATCTTTTTATCTTTTAATGAATAATATTTTTTACCTTCTTCCCATTTGCTTTCAATCAATCCAATCTCTTCTAATAAGCTTAAATGGAAATCAATGGATTGGGGTTTCTTTCCAACTTCATGAGCTATCTCAGATAGATATTTTTCCTTTTTAGCCAATCTAATTAAAATTGTTCTTCTTATCTCACTTGAAAGTGCTTTATGCACAATCTCATCAAAAAATGGAGGCATAATCATTTTATTTCGATATTACTATAAAAACCTTATGTTTCGAGTATTCTAGAAAAACCGAAAGGTATATAAGCAAGCTTCCCTTCCACATTACTAGAAAAACCGAAAGGAGGAAATCAAAATGGTTCCACACACAAGACATCACCCAATACCGCCGCACGAACTACATGATGAACCAACTCATTTAGAAATCATGGAAACTCTTGCATTAGTATTGAGGAAAATAAAAAAAATAGAACAAAGATTTGAGCTTATGGAATAATAAGCCACTTCTTATTTTTTATAATTTCTAGAGAATTAAAATTAGTAAACAAAAATTAAAAGAAAAAGAAAAGAAGAAAAAATTATTACTTTCTAAGTAAAGCAATCAAGATCGCAACTATTGCCAATACAACAACTACAATCAAAATAACCCATAACCAAGTCGGCAAGTTATCATCACTAGCTAAGCTGTCAAAGATGTTCTTATCCACAACTGCTCCGCCTGTAACTTGGCTTCCTTGTGATCCAGAGTTTGAATCCATGTTAGAGTCTGCATCAGAAGAACTTTCATCTCTATCATCTGAGAAACTAGGTTCGTCTCCACATCCAAGAACAACAAAGGTTGCTTCCTTGTATTCCTTTCCGCCTTCGAAGGTTATATATGATCTTAGGTCATACTCACCAGCTTCAGCATCCGAAGGAATTTGGAAAGTAATTCTATCAGTGTATTGGTCATCTTTATCACCGAAGTCATCAATATCAAATGAAGATCCAATTGCTGAGATTCCTAACCCTGTGTGGGAAATACTTACATGAAGCCCATCTTGGCTATCTGTACCAACATTTTGTACATCTACGATTGCTTCGATTGTGTCTCCACAGTAACCAGACTGAGGAAGTAGGTCGAAAGCATTAATAACAACCATGTCATCCTCATCTTTAAGATCAATATCTTCTTGATCAGCAACACAGTTATCTTCCTCATTATCTTCGTCAAATGCAATTACATACATCACGATATTGTCATCGGGATCATCTATGTCATCAACATCCAATACGAAATCAAAAGTAAATGCTTCTTCATCATCATTATCAATTTTTTGATCTGAACTGTCTGACCAGATTTTTTTGTTTTCATCTAAGTTCCAAACTTCAACTTGGACTTTCACATCCATGTCGTTATTATCATTGTTTTGAACATCGATTCGAACATATACATCTTCTCCAGGAAAGAAATCATCTCCGCTTGGTTCGTCTATGGAAAGATCAATGTCGTTTCCAACTTCACCAAACTCACACACAAGAGGTCTAACGTCTACATTAAGATCGATAGTTTTTGTATATGTTCCAGAAGTAAATGTGATTGATCCACTTACTGTTCCAACATCAAAACCATTCTCAATATCAGAAACAGTTCCAAATAATGTGAAGCTTGCTCCCTGTGCTAGGCTGGTTTGTGTGCCTGAAAGACTAAATGTGAATGTATCATCATCATCATCTACAGTGCTTAGATTGTATGTTATTACAATACCTGTTAAATCAACGTTTCCGTTATTTGTAACTACAATGGATTCTGTTCTACTATCTTCGCCTGATTCTACGCCAATTTCTAATGTATTAGCTTGTAAGCTAGGTGAAGCAGCCACAACAGTACTATCAACAACAGTAACTACCTTATCGAATGAATCGTAAAGATTTCCAGTTATATTGTCATTAGCATTAACAGTTACGATATAGTCTCCTTCTGCGAAAGAACCTGCAAGATTAACTAAAGCATTATCATAACTTCCACCAGTAGCCACATTAACTTCAACTACTTGATTGGTTACGGTTACAACGCTTAGTCCAGGAAGAGATTTTAGAGTAGCAGTTAAGTTAACTCCCAAATCAGCAGCACCTGCGTTAGCTAGGTCCACTTCCAGTGCAATATCTGTAAGGTCTGCAGAGGTATAATCAACATCACTAATAGTTATGTCTCCAGCAGCAGCGAAAGCTACAGAAACTAACATTAGCATAAAAATTCCGATTAAAATTCCTAATTTTTTCATGGTTTAAACCCCCAAATTAACAAATTTGTTGTTATTCAAGAGAGGTTAAACATTTATAAGCGTTATGGTCTCTAGAGCCATCTTCTGGGAAATATAGGTTTTACCCCAAAGCTAATATAACTCCTAAACTGGCTAAAAACATGCAATTAAAGCCAGAATACCCCAAATCCTATAAGAAAGGAATGAAAAAGTTAGCTATTGTTTACCCTAACCGCAGGTGCGGAGGAGTATATACTCTGGCTACACACATAATTTACAACCTGGTTAATGCCCTTCCAGACTGGATCTGTGAGCAGAGGTTTTTAGAGGATTCCAGTGACCTATCTAACTTTGATTTGGTTGGTTTTACATGGCAATATGAGTTGGATCTTAATTTAATTAAGAAAATTATCAAAGAAAACAAAATAAAAAGATCCTTTGCCGGAGGTCCCTGTGTAAATTCCAATCCCGGACCATTAGAAGGAATAATTGATTTCTTTGTTCTAGGTGAAGTTGAAGGTTCATTAGCTAAGATCTTAGAAAATTATGACTCTGATGAAAAACTATCAAAAATGAAAGGGGTTTACTTGCCAAACAAAAATAAAAAATCATTAGCAACAGATTCAAAGTTTTATGATTATCCAATTTATCAACCAATGCCCAAAGAGATAGATTCTTCATATGTATTTGGAAAAGCATTTATTTTAGAATTAGAAAGGGGTTGTCCTTTTAGTTGTAATTTCTGCCCAATGCCCTGCACATTCAAAGTTAAGTACAGACCTTTAGAAAATCTTAAGGAAATAATCAAAAAAGGATTAAAGCTTAACAATAGAGATAAGGTGGTTATTTATTCTCCTTCATTTACTCATCCAAAAAGAAAAGAAGTTTTACAATATTTACTTGATAATAAAATAAAATTCTCTGTTCCTTCAATAAAAGCAGAACACATGGACAAAGACACTTTAGAACTAATTTACCAAGGAGGACAAAAATCATTAACAATTGCTCCAGAATGTGGAGAATCTTTAAGGCCTTCATTAAATAAGAGGGTGAAAGATAGTAAATATTTAGACTTTGTTAGGATGGCGGAAAAGTTTTCCTCTCTAAAGTTGTACTTCATGTTAGGACTACCAAATCAAGATGAGAAAGATCTAGATGAGATTCTAATATTAATTGATGAAATAAAAAAGGTTTTCAAAGGTAAAGTTTCAGCCTCATTCAATCCATTCGTACCAAAGAAAGGAACTGCTTTTGAAAATGAACCTTTAAGAAAGAAAGAAATTAAAGAACAAGAAAAATATCTAAAGAAAAAACTAAAAATCAACGCGAAGTTCTCGAGTATTTCTACCTCAGACAAAGTTTATAAGATATCAAAAAAATAAGAAAAAAAAGATTATCTCTTTTTCTTTTTACCTTGCTTAGAGTAGAATAACAAGATTGCAAGAATTATCGTGGCTGCAAGTAAAATGTAAAATCCAATCATGTACATTTCAGCCTGGTTTCTCCAGCTGTTCATATTATCTTTATACATGTTTAAATTATCCCAATCACAACATTCATGAGGTATTCCCGTAGGTAAAACTTCTTCTGATTCGGCATTGACTCCTCCTCGTGTTTCCGGAGTAGAAAAACAACCTTTTTTCTCTAAATCATATATGCTTTCAGGACCACAACTGTGTTTAGACTTAACTTCAAGAACCCCAAAGTCTAGATCAATCATAAAATCATCATTTGAGAATATCTCCCCATAAGGCATGGTTGATCCAGTACCTTCAAATTCTTCAGATTTATATGCTGTTCCATCTATTGAGAATCTTAGCCAAGAAAAGCCAGAAGTTTCTCTAACAATCGATATAAAACAAAATTCATGATCTCCAGAAACAAATGCCTTAGTGGCACAAGAATCTAACCCTGTGGGGATTTCAGTTCCCATTGTATCAGCACTATCCATGTCTCCCAAATAGAATAACCAATTATCTCCATCCTGAACTACTTCAGTTATCTCTAACCAGTTATTCATTGGTACGGCAGAGCCACCAGTAGATAATAAAATCAAACCAATAGCAAATATCATTCCTAAGAATATTTTATTAAATTTCATCTGTTAACTTGGGATATTTTCTTTTTAATCCTTTCGTTTCTACTCTTTAGCACCTTCAGGACTGAATGCACTATCAATTAGTTTAAACAATCCATAAAGGATAAACATGAAAATAAGTACTGCAATTAATGTTGGGACATTAAGCACAATACCAGAATAGATTATCAAGATACTTATCAAGGCCAAAAAGTTAATTGGAAACTTAGAAGACATCACAAAACTAAGCTTCTCCGGAAGTATGTGGAAGAAGTTAAATAAGCTAAGAACGATACCTAGGAAAATAACAGTTCCAACTAAAACAGTATGTAATCCAAAAACCAAACCCCCAGTATTGTACAAGTATCTAACTAAATCTAATGAAACGAAAATTAATACCAGAGTATTACTGAAAGCAGTATTCCATCCAAGTTCTTCAAACCTATATTTAGTAAAGTAAATTTCCATCAAGAACATCATAATCAAAAGAGGAATAAGAATCCAGACCATGTCTGTATTATTAAAAGGAGAAGTAACTAATTCAAAAAATCTACCAATGGTTTCACCAAGAAAACCACTAACACTTGATCCACCAAGCAGACCTGCAATAGTTTCACCTATCGGAATTTCACATCACCTCTAAGATTAATTTGATTTATCTCTTTTATTAACTTTTCTTTTTTTATTTATAAATTTGAAAACCAGAAAGCCCACGAGGATTATCAATATGCCAAGGATAACCCAGTCAAAATACAATGCATAATCATGAATCAGGTGCCAGTATTCGTTAAGATACCAACCTAACCAAGCCAAGAACATATTCCAACCAGCAGAACCAAGAGCAGTATAGAGTAAGAATTTTTTCAAACCCATCTTACCCATTCCAGCAGGTATTGAAATTAAGTGTCTAACAACTGGCAAAAACCTACTAACGAAAACAGTCCAGGTCCCGTGTTTTTTAAAAAACTTCTGAGTCCAATCTAAATGCTCTTCATCCAAGAAAACATATTTTCCAAATTTCCTTAAAAATCTTCTCCCACCAAATAAACCAATCCAGTAGGAAATTAAACTTCCAATAACAGAACCCAAAGTTGAAGCCACAAATACCCCAATCCAAGTAAATTTGGCCTGGGCAATTAAATATCCAGAAAGAGGCATAACCACTTCAGAGGGCATTGGAAAGATCATGCTCTCAAGACTCATTAGAAATGCTATCCAAACATATCCTCCAGAAGCCAGGGAAGATACAGCCCATTCAGCAATTACCTCAAATACCATGCCAATTTACTACAGTTCTCATTTATATACTTTCCACCCATCAATTTTATATACTTCTAATGCCCAGATAAACCAGAGGGGATTTAATGAGAACTGGTCAAGACGCTATAGCAATATGTAAAGGGTGTTCTAGAAAGACTGCAATGGGAGACCTAAGATATGATTGGAAATCTGGAGATTTTGTCTGCCCTTCATGTCAGAATGGAGAATCAAAACCCCACAAAGAAATTGTGATTCCAAATCAACAGACAAAGATAGATTATGTTTGCCAAGAATGTGGCTATAAGTTTTCAAGAAACGAGGGATTTACAGTTACAGAAATGTGTTTTTTCTGTGGAAAAGATGCAGTAATTAAACAGGCCAAAGCCAAAGCAAATAGTGATGTAATAAAAGAATTAGAAGATGGATTACTCAAAGATAGCACCAAGTTATAACGAACTTTATTCTAGTGAGCAATTAAAAAAATTAGAGATAATCAGAAAACTTCTTGACATAAAACAAAGTCATAAATTATTAGATGTTGGCTGTGGCACTGGAATTTCAACTGGATATTTTTCCCAAAAATGTCATGTGACTGGCATAGATCCCTGCAAAGAATTATTAGCCCAAACAAAGCAAAATTGCATTCAAGGAAAAGCAGAGAATTTGCCTTTTGAAGATAATTCATTTGACATTGTAATTTCAGTTACCTCAATACACAATTTTGATAGTTTTGAAAAAGGGATAAAAGAGATGAAAAGAGTTCTTAATAAAAATGGACAATTAGTTGTTTCGGTAATGAAAAGATCTTCTAAACTTGATGATATTGAAGAAGAACTAAAGAATACCTTCTCTGGGATTAAAACAATAGAAGAAGAAAAAGATATAATCTTCTACACAAATACTTTTAAGTGAAGTTAACACCCCGATTAATATGGATTACCAATTTGGTTACAGAGTTTCTAAACGCGCAGGCGAATTATTAAAGAGAGGAGAAGATCTTTGTCGGTCAACTATTGAATACATACAACGGCAAGGAATGAAAGATGGAATCGGCTATTCTAACCCTCTTGTGAGGCTGGGAAAACAAACTTGGAATTCTGGAATCGTTGCAACCTCTTTACTTTTTGCTGCTCCAGGAATGGGGTGTATGTTTGGAAAGATAATAACTGATAGGGCTGAAAGATCATTTAAACCAAGAAGGAGAGAAGAATAAGATGGATTCGTTAATTGAAAGTTATAATAATCGTCCGTGGAAAGATAGAAAGATTCCAAGTGCGCTAGGTTATCTGGGAGACACCCTTTGTAGGGGGACCCAAGAATTTATGGATTGGTTGCCTGCCGGAGCAACAGGAGTTGGGATTTATGCTTTATCTCTTCCAGGCTTTATGTTTGTCGGAACAGGAATAGATGTTCTTCAAGAGGCTTGGAAGTTTGGTTCTTATTTTGTTGAAGCGCAAAAGAAAAAACTAGGCGATTTGGACAGGGAATATTTTAAAGCCCACCCTCTTGAAGAAGACGAGAGAGAAACTCCGAGAAGACTTACCCCTGCGGGATTTTTAGAATTAAAAATGAGTGGAGGGAATGCAGATCCGATTGTAGCAAGAGATTAGAAAATGGCAAGATATTTAGATTTAAGAAAAGGAGACGCCCCAGAATGGGAATCTCAGAATATTCCCGAAGCACTGAATAGAATGGGAGATACAGTATTTAGGGCCTGGAAAAGAGATATAGATTATACTGAAAAAAATTCTAAATCATGCATTGAAAGTTTGGGAATTGCTTCCAGAAGCCTGCATTATTTCGCCCAAGCAATGACTCTTTGTGCCATTGGAATGGTTTATAAAAAAAGTGCAAGAGCAGTTAAAAAGTTAAAAGGCGAAACCAAAAGAACAAGAGTAACAGATTCAGAGCTAAGAGAACACAACGAAAGATCCTACAGATAAGATTCAAAGATATTAAAATTCTAATTAGCTATCAAATAATAATTTTTTAAGAAAAAAAGAAAATTTCTAACGATATGATTTCTGTCTCTTAGCTCTAGCTTTAGATTTGTTAGGTTTACACTTCTCTTTAACCCTAATATCTGCAACCACAAGATGTCTATCATAATCTAAGTAAACTTTTTTCAATTTAGCATCAACAATAACAAATGCCCTAGCAATAGCAAGTCTAACTGCGCTAGCCTGTCCTTGCCATCCTCCACCATTTACCTTAATACTGATATCATATTTTTTAAAAAGATCTCCAGCAAGTAAAATCGGTTCATTAACTCTAGCTCTTGCCAAAGAATTTCCATATTCACTTAGTGGAACTGAATTAACTTTGATCATTCCCTTACCTGGTTTAAGTGAGGCTCTAGCTACAGAAGTTTTTCTTTTTCCAGTTGTTTGAACAACATTACTTTTTTTCTTAGCTGCCATTATTTAACAATTCCTCCAAGTAGGAAACATAATTCTTTAACTGTTGTAAATTTCATAGTTTTAAACTTTGCCATATTTATACTTTCAAATGTTTGTGCCTCTTTGCCTTTCAAATTAGCAGGAACACCAATGTGACATTTAATTCTTCTATATGCCTTCATTCCTCGTTCTTTTTTGTAAGGAAGCATTCCTCTCATTGTTCTTTTAGCAAATCTATCTGGCATCTTTTGTAAGAATACTCCGTGGTAAGCATTTCCTTTTTCGCCTTTTTCTTTGTATTGTTTGAAGACATCTTTCTTAGCTCCACTAATAACTAATTGTTCAGCGTTAATAACATCAACAGTTTCTCCACCAAGTGCTTTCTTAGCCACTAAACTAGCAACTCTTCCTAACACCAAGCCTTTACCGTCAACTATCATCCTATGATCCTCACTTTACTTCCCTTAGGGTTCGATTTAAGTAATTCTGCGATTGAGATTGCTTTGCCATTTTTATTAATTGCTTCTTTAGCTTTTGCTGAGAATCTAAAAGCAGCAACAGTAATTGGTCTTTTTAATTCACCAACACCAAGAACCTTTCCAGGCACAACAGCAGTCTCTCCATCTTTAACATGTTTTTCAATAGAAATAATATTAACCTCTCTTCTAATTCGAGTAGGTTTTTCTAGGTCAGCAGCTATCCTTTTCCAGATAGGTGTTTTAGCCTGTTTCAATGCAATTATTAGATTTTTAAGGCTTCTAAGCTGAGTTCCTGTTCTCTTTACCATAGAAATTCTGGAGAAATGGTTGGTTTATAAAGGTTTCCTTAACGAGATTAGAACACTGGGTCCTCATTCTCAGAACTACCAATTCTTCCCCTCAGTTGATAGGTTGGAGTTCCTTCAGCAGTGGGCCTTCCCTCTGTGAGTCTTCCCCAGATCCAGTAGTCTCCAAGATCCTGTTCAAAGTGGGGCCTGTAGATCTGAAATCTTCTCCCAGTAATCATCTCTTCTATCTTTGGAAAAGACATTTTAGGATCACGATAAGCCTTTGTGGCCTCTAATCTTCTTTGGATTTGATCAGAAGTAAGTCTGGCTCTAGAACCAGGAAGGGTAGTTTTTGTAAAAGGAATTCTCTCTCTAAATATGCTGAAAACCTCATTCATCCTAATTCTTTCAATTTCATAACGAGGGGTTGAATCTGAAACTTTATCTGCCATCACGATATAAGAAACTGAGAAATAATTAAAAAACTATCTATTTAGCTTTACTCAAAGCTGCACCAAAGTCATCAACTTTAGATTCAAGAACTTCCAATGCTCTGTCAAACAATGCTTTCGGACTCATCTGTCCCCAACTTTCAATAGAGAATATGAAATCTTCTTCGCTTCCTGTGCATTTAACTGTTCCTTCAGAAGCTGCTTCGCAAGCACCACATAAAGTACAATTTTCAAGATTTTTAACTTTCAAGGTTTTACCACTTAATTCAAAAACCTCATCAGGACATTCTTTGATTACCTCTTCAGCATTTTTAACCTTATCAAATGTAATTTTGGGATATCCCTGGTAATGAGGTAAGCAAGGAGTATATTTAGCATGGTCTAAACCTTTTCCAAGGGTTGCCACAGCTTCGAATTCAAGCTCTTGGCCTTTAAGCAATTTAACAATTGGCATTTTGCCGTGAATAGTTTTAACTTTATCATCTGAACATTTCAGATCCTCTGCATAAACTGTCAATGGCCCTTCTGCAGTTAGAGTAAAAGTAACTGTGCATTTGCCGCACCCCTTACCTTTGCAGCTACACTCTTTGGAATCATCAAAATCCTTAATATCTGCGTTTAAAGGAATAAGTCCAAGTCTGTGAGCAACAACTTCATCGAATAAAGCTGAAGAATTTTTAACAAATGTAACTGTTTGAATAGCTAGAATTGGAATTTCAGTAATAAGAACTCTTCTCAAGGTATTTGCAACTGTGCTATCGATACCTTTTATCAAGAATCTAAGCTTGTCTTCACTCTTAGAAAGTGTTTTGATCTCCATTTCTGTGTTTGGTGTTGTCCTTTCCTTTTTAAATGTTGCTATTGAATTCAAACAAAACATTTAAATACTCAAAACCCAAACCAAGTAAATATGAACGCGAATCTATCTGCAGAAATGCAAAAAAAGTTTTCTGGCTTAAAATTAACTTTAGATAAATTTCAAAAATTCGCAATTGATAATGTTCCTGAGCTAATTAGTTTAGCATTACTTCCGCCATTAAAACCTAAAGAAGGGCAACCTGCACCAAAGGATAGAGATGATATTCTAGTTGTAGTAAATTTAGATTCAAAGAAAAATCCACTAATAGAAAAAGAAAGAATAATGAAACTACTGGACGCCCAGGCTCCAAAGATTGCTAAAAATTTAAAACCTTTTGTTGTAGAAACCTATGATGTAAGAGAGGACTGCTTCGAAGGAAAATACACGATTCTAGAAGAGGTAACCGAAGCTGCAATAATGTATGATCCAAAAGATTATCTTGCAGGAATTAAAGTTTCAAACCTACATAAAAATATGATCCTAAAGAAGTTTAAGAAATACATTGTATCCTACGTTGCTGCCGGTTCTGCATTTAGAGGTGACAAAGTTTCAAATGATTTTGACACCTATATTATTCTGGATGATACAGATGTAAAAAGAATGTCAAGGGTAGAACTAAGAGATAAACTCGGAGGTGTTCTAAGACAATCCGCAAGAGATGCAAACCAATTAACAGGAATTAAAAAACATTTACATATTCAAACCTATTTATTCACTGACTTCTGGGAAGCAGTTAGAGATGCACACCCAGTAATGTTTACTTTACTAAGAGATGGAGTGCCACTTTATGATCGGGGAGTATTCATGCCTTGGAAACTTCTTCTTAAGATGGGAAGAATTAGACCTTCACCTGAAGCCATCGATATGCAGATGAGCACCGGAGAAAGGTTAGTTAAAAGAGCTAAAGATACTTTCCTAACAATTGCAACTTCAGATTTATTCTATGCATTACTTAATCCTGCCCAGGCAGCTCTAATGTTGTACGGTATTGCACCACCAACACCAAGAGAAAGTATCAAACTAATGGAAGATATCTTCGTTAAAAAAGAAAAGATACTTGAGATTAAATATGTAAAAATGTTACAAAAACTTTTTGACATTTTCAAAGGCATTGAGCACGGTAAAATTAAATCAATTTCAGGTGCAGAATTAGACACTTTACTTAAAGATGCAGAGGCATATCTGAAAGCTCTTCAAAAAGTGTTCACAAAGATGCAGAAAAGAAGAGATAAAGAGAGTGTGGAAGAGATGTTCAAAAACGCCATGGACTTAACCACAGATGTACTAAAATCTGAAGGATTAAAGACAGTAAATAAAACCCAGATTGCAACCCTAGCAAAGAAACATTTAGTAGATAAGAAGAAACTACTAGCAAGAGAGTTAGAGACTCTGAAAAAAGTTATTAAAGTAAAAAAGAATTATGCTCAAAAACCAATCACCCCTCAGGAACTTGAGAAAGTTAGAAGGGAAGCAAGAATACTTTTCAAAAGCCTAACAGAGCAGGTCCAAAGAAGCATGGGCTTTGAATTAGACAGAGTAAAAGTTAAGTTCAAATACGGAGAACAAATTGGGGAAGCAATGTTACTAAATGATAGAGTATTCATAATTGAAGATCTAACAGCCAAAGAGAAAGTGCTAACCGAAGGATCATTAAATAAAGATGGGAGCTTCAAAGATCTAGAAAAATCAACTTTCGAAAAATTAGAAAGACACCTAACAAAAGCTAAGATTCCTGAAAAAGTATACATAAAAGAGAAAACATTTGAAAGTCTAAGAAGAACATTCGGCAATGATGTAGAAATCATGGTCCACTATTAAGATGCTAACAATATATTCCTCACCAAGCTGTCCAAAATGCCATAGTCTAATGGATGCAATGAAAAGAGAAAACATAGACTACAAAGAAGTAGATATCTCCAAAGACCAAGAGGCATTAAAAACTTTAGTGGCAAAAGGATTACAATCATTACCAATAGTAGAAATTAAAGGCGAATTTTATCAGGACCCAAGTTTAACAAAAATAAAAGAACTAATCTAAAATTCCATATACTTTCCTTTTGATTTTAACTCTTCTTCAATTCTTAATAACCTATTAAATTTAGAAACTCTTTCGCCCCTACACGGAGCACCAAGTTTAATTTCACCATAACCCATTCCAACAGCTAGATCAGAAATAAAGTTATCATTAGTTTCACCAGATCTATGGGATGCCATTATTCTCCAACCATTTTTCTTAGCTAAGTCTGCAGCATCAAAAGCTTCAGTTAGGGTGCCAATCTGATTTAATTTTAATAAAAGAGTATTACACAGTCCCTGGCCAACAGCCTCCTGAACTCTGTCAACATTTGTTGCAGTTAAATCATCACCAACTATTTGAATTTTAGATTTTTTAGTTAGGACTTTCCAAGATTCAAAGTCATCCTGATCAAATGGATCCTCTATTGAAACAATTGGATATGCTTTAATCAAATCCATATAATAATCAATTAGCTCTTCACGGCTTAGTAAATTTTTACCTTCAATGGCATAGTTCTGCTGTTTCCAGTTATAGAACTCTGAAGCAGCAGCATCAATTCCAATTTTCATCTTCTTATCATAGCCTGCCTCTTCCATTGCCTTCATCAATAATTTCAAAGCCTCATTAACTCTTCTTATTGGAGGAACAAATCCCCCTTCATCACCAATGTTAATTGAACTTTTACCATACCTATTAACTAGAATTTTTTTAAGATCCATATAGGTTTCAGAAAGCATTTGAGTTGCCTGAGAAAAACTTTTAGCTTTTGTGGGTATCAACATGAATTCTTGAATCTTCATTTCACTTCCAGCATGTTTCCCACCATTAAGAAAATTAGAGAAGGGGATGGGTAGAACTTTTTTAGCACCAAGATAAGAGTATAATGGTTTCTTCATAACAGACGCACCACACCTTGCAGCAGCCATTGAGGTTCCCAAAATTGCATTAGCACCAATTCTTGATTTGTCATCTGTCCCATCAATGGTGACCATTAGGTTATCAATATCTTCCTGCTTAGTAACATCTAAACCTTTCAATTTAGTGTGTAATGTTTTATTTACATGATTAATTGCATGAGAAACTCCGTGACCGTTAAACGCTTTAGAATCATCAACTAATGAAATTGCTTCATACCTTCCAACCGAAGCACCCTGGGGAACAGCAGCCCTTCCAATTTTAGTATCTGTATGGACATCAACCTCTACTGTGGGGTTTCCCCTAGAATCAAGTATCCACCTTGCATGAACTTTTTTAATCTTTTTTGAAGCGATAAGTATCAACCTCTTAGCTAATTATTTGGAATTTTACTATTTAACTCTTTCTAAAATCAGCTCCATGTGAAATTAAGGTTATTCTATAAGAACTCCACCCCATTCAACAACTGTGAAACCATTTCTTGAAGGAGTAAGTATTTCTGGATTATTAATCTCGTATGATTCATCTAGTGCTTTGAAATAGAAATCTAACCTAATTTCAGTATCTGGTTTGGGACTGATAATCAAATCCATGTTTTCATTAAGAAAGTTTTCAGACATTAATTTAACTTCATAAAAGTTAGCTTCTGGTAATCTATTCAACCAGTACTCTTGAAATTGGAAACTCTCTTTTTCATTAAGGCCCATTGCTTCTAAATTTGATTCAAACCAAGAAGCTAGCTCATTAAATGGAACAATCCAACCCTCTTCAGGAATTTCATAATAGTTTAATTCTGCCTCATAGAACAGGTAATCATACTGGTTTTCAATTAAACCTTCCTTAGTTACAAAAACATTCCAACCATTATTATAACTTGGAATATCTTCTGTGAGCTTCCCATTAATATCTAAAGCTACTGAAACTTGAGAATCTTCTTCAGGGTAAAGATAAACTGCTGGTTTTTTTACCTCCATTGAGGGGGAGAAAAAGATTTCATAAGCCAATGTGCCCACAACAAGTAAAATAAGTATTGCAAAAACAATTAGAACCCATTTCAAGATTTTATTCATAACCTAACTAGATATTTCAAATTTATATACTTTTCTCTAAAGCTCTGTAAATCTCTTTTTCTGCCTATAGAGTGTTTCTTGCATAGTATTAACCTGATCAAAAACTTTCATGTATTCAGAAGCAACCCTAATTCTCTTCAAATTAGTAACTTTTGTATCTGCCCTAACAAGACCTTTATGAACTTGTTCAACAACCTCTTCTTGATTTAGAATATTTACAACAGAAATCCCACCTAATGGGCCAGTCTTATCTGGATCGACAGGAGTCTTTAATCTCTTAACCTCTTTAACTAAAAAATGAGCACACCATTCCATTCCTCTTTCTAAATTTAAATCTAAATAAACCGGAACTTCACTATCAGAGCAAATAACTTTAACATTGGCAGTATTAGTTTTAGAATCCACCTTGGTTAATCGAATCTCCTGAATCTCAAAGTTATTAACTATCATAGTAATAATATAAATATCAAGCTTAAAAGGATTATTGTATTCAAGTATTTGGATATTTTGGTACAGCTTTTTTAAAAAGTGTGTAGGTAGGAAATAAGCCGCCTTCTGTTGCTTCCAAATGAACACCATTATCAAGCATTCACGATAAAGCATGACAACATTCGACTAAGCGTCACAATGACTTGCACCAGCAGGGTCTTTCGTTTCACCGCATCCCATGGAGACGTCAACAAGTTAACTCACCCTTGTCACCAAGAGCTTCTATGCATCATCCCATTATCCACAGGCCGTTTCGTTTCTATAAAGTTGCCATCCATTTCTGGATCTCTTGTGAGTTGCGCTTTCCTGACCGTTAAGGCCAATCGGAGGGCGGACTTTCCTCTCAACTTAGGCAGATTCTTGGTTTTAACACCAGAGAAAGTGATTCCCTAAGCTTGGTAAGTTGTCTATCCCACCTACACTAATATGTACCTGTTAACTGTTTAAAAAGCTTTTTATATCCCCTAAGTCACTCCAAAAAGATGAAAGCTTCAGAATTAAGAGAAAAATATTTTCAATTCTTCCAATCTAAAAATCATAAATTAATTCCCTCTGCATCTATAATCCCTGAGAACGATCCAACAGTATTATTCACAACAGCAGGAATGCACCCTTTAGTTCCCTTCTTATTAGGACAACCCCATTCATTAGGAAAAAGATTAGTTAATGTTCAAAAATGTATAAGAACTGGAGATATAGATGAAGTAGGGAATACAACTCACCACACTTTTTTCGAAATGCTTGGAAATTGGTCATTAGGAGATTACTTCAAAAAAGAAGCTATTGAATATTCATATGAATTCTTAACAAAGGTTCTTAACATTCCCCAAGAGAAATTAGGGATAACTGTTTTTGGAGGAGATGAAAGATTCCCAGACTTACCAAAAGATGATGAAGCATATAAAATTTGGAAAGAAATAGGAATTGATGAGAATAAAATATTCTACTATAAAGGAGGAGTAATAGAGTCAGAAAATAATTGGTGGGGTCCAGCAGGAGAAACAGGACCATGTGGTCCAGATTCAGAAATGCATTATTGGGTGTCTGATGAACCAGTACCAGAAAATTTTGATCCAGAAGATAAAAGGTGGGTTGAGGTTTGGAATGATGTTTTCATGCAGTATAATAAAAATAAAGAAGGAAAATATGTTATTCTATCTCAACAGAATGTAGATACTGGAATGGGATTGGAAAGAACATTAGCAATCTTTAATGGATTGGATGACAATTACTTAACCGATTTATTTTTGCCAATAATAAAAAAAGTTGAAGAGCTATCAAGTAAAGAATACAAGGGCAACGAAAGATCAATGAGAATTATTTCTGATCATTTGAAAGCAGCTACAATGATTATGGGTGATGACAAGGGAATTGCACCCTCAAATACTGATCAAGGATACATTGTTAGAAGGTTAATTAGAAGATCAATAAATGAAGCAAGAAAATTAGGAATAAATGAATCTTTCTGTAAGAAAATAGCTGAAGAAGTAATTAATATTTATCGAACACAATATCCAGAAGTTGAAAGGAATAAAAACTTCATATTTACCGAACTAGAAAAAGAAGAAGCTAAATTCCAAAGAACAATTGAGAAGGGATTAAGAGAGTTTGAAAAAATCCAAGGAGACATTTCTGGACACCAGGCATTTATTCTTTATACTACCCATGGATTCCCTGTTGAGTTAATTAAAGAGATGGCAGAAGAAAGAGGAAGTAAAGTTAATGTGGAAGAATACAAAGAAGAGTTCAAGAAACATCAAGAGCTTTCAAGAACTGCAGCTGAAGGAAAATTCAAATCAGGATTAGCAGATAACTCTGAACAAACAACAAAGCTACACACTGCAGCACATTTACTTTTATCTGCATTGAATAAAGTTTTAGGCGAAGGAATAAGTCAAAGGGGTTCAAACATTAATCCAGAAAGATTAAGGATGGATTTTAACTTTGAAAGAAAACTTACAGATGAAGAGAAGAAACAAGTAGAAGATCAAGTTAATGAATGGATTAAACAAGAAATTAAAGTAACCAGAGAAGAGATGTCTGTTGATGAAGCAAAAGCCCAAGGTGCTAAAGGAATATTTGATTCAAAGTATGGAGATAAAGTCTCTGTTTACACCATTGAAAATTCATCTAAAGAAATTTGTACTGGCCCTCACGTTGAAAACACAAAAGAGATTGGAACATTCAAAATTAAAAAAGAACAATCTGTATCTTCAGGTGTGAGGAGAATCAAAGCTGTGCTTTCTTAATTATATAAAAACCACGACACTCGCCATCCATAACACTCTCAGATTCAAGAACTTTAATCTTACCTTTAAACAATGGACAACCAAGAACCAAACTTTCAAATTCTCCACCCTCTCCCGCAACATTCATTCCAACTTCAGAATTCAACTTTCTAAGAGCTTCAATCATTTTCAAATCCAACTTACGACCCAACCAAGAAGCATCCATCCCATCAGAAGCAATTGCACTTAAAATAACATCAAAACCTTTCTCAACCAATTCAATTAATTCTCCCTCTTGATCCATCTGCCACAGAGGATTATAACATTCTAATTCTAATTTATTACAAATATTTCCAATTCTTTTTTTCTGATAATTACTATAAAGCGCACCTGTACAAATTCCACCAATACCATATTTATTTTTGGCCTCTAAAATAATCTTTTCAAGATCTTTTAACTCATCTTCTTTAACCCCTTCAGTCTTCCCAATTAACAAAGGAATAGAAGAAGCTTCAGATTGTAATTCAACCAAATCAATATTCGCACTATGAAACATAAAAGAATCTTTATTCAAACTCTTCAAAGTAATCAAACAACTAAGATCAAAACCATTTTCCTTCATTCGTAAGGCACTTAACCAACTATCTTTTCCACCACTACAAAGAACACCAATGGGGATATTAAAAAGACTATTCAAGTAACCAAGTTTAAACTCAAAACCATTTCGAGTAGCTAACTTTTTTATAGCTTTATCAAACTTACTCCCATACTGTGCTGCAATCTTCTTTCTAAATGAAAACTCTTCATTTAATCCAAGAGAAACAGCAGTCTTACGTAAAATAACTTTACTATGATTCTCATCAAGTTTAAATTTACCAGGAATTCTTAATGAATATTCAATTAGATCAACATCTAAAAATGGAACTTTAAAGTCCAAACCTAAAGAAGTAGCAATTGGTAAGTCTCTATCCAAATCTCTAAACTTAAGATTATTCAAACCATTCAAACATTCAACATTAAGATCGGTAGACTTTTTATGTCTCTCATAGCCCGCAAAGATTTCCTCACTACCTAATCCAGTAAATAATACTTTAATTCCATCTTCCTTAGCTTTTTTAGCACAAGCGTAAACAGGCAAGGCCACACCCATCTTAACCACATTATTTGATTTTATAATCGGTAGGATTTCTTTAATGTATTTCTCTGTTTCATCCAAATCAAGCACAAGACTTTCCAATTCAAGATCCAACTCCTTGGCAACCTTCTGAGCATAAAGAACATCTTTAGCATTTTCCAAACCAGCCACATAACATTTGAAATCTTTTCCTAACTTTTTACATAGATAAGCAATAAGTGTGGAGTCAATTCCCCCAGAAAACATAATCCCAAATCTCTCATTAGGAATATCTCGCTCAACAGCAGAAGTAATTAACTTTTCAAGATCTTTAATAATTTCATTCTCACTTTTTTCAATAACCGGATCTAGTTTAAATCCACTAAGTGCTTTTAAAAATGCCTCAACCATAAAGACTGAAAATAAAGTCTCTATAAAAAGCTTCGTAAACCTTACGAAAAAACCTAGGCAAGCTTAATGAAAGCTAAAACTCCCTTAATTGTATGAAAGTGCCAGAAACTCTTAAATACCAAAAGATACCAATAGATATCATGAACCACCAAATAAATTTAAGACTTCCAGGAAATCTACTTACCTCAGCAAGAGAGTATGCTAAAAAAAATGGATTCGCCTCAATACAGGAATTCATTAAAGAAACCCTAAGAGAAAAATTATTCACAACAGATGAGTTTAGTCCTGAAGAAGTAAAAGCCATTGTGGCACATGCAGAATATTGTAAGAAGAATAATCTATTCCTTAGTGTAGAAGAGACCAAGAAAGCACTTGGGATGAAATAAGTTTGCAGTACGATTATCAAACTACCGAAGAATTTCTCAGAGAATTCAATAAACTCTCTAAAAAAGGAAAGAATGTCCTAAAGAGAAAAATAAAACTCACTTCTAAAAATCCCGGAAGAAATAAAAAACTAAAAGGCATAAAAGATTATTTTAGAATTCGATTCAAAGATAATAATAAAGAACTAAGAGCGATCTATTGCATTGAGTCCGATACAATACTCTTTACTTCAATTCTAGAAAGAAAACATAATTACAAGGATTTTACCGATAGAAATTAAATCTCTCCTCACCACACATCAAAGCCATAACTTCCCCTTCACTTCTTGTCTTCTCAAAACTATTTCTATCCACTTCAGAGAATAAACAATGCTTATCTGGATGACTGTGTAAATCAACTATCGTACCTTCTGGACAAGGAGCAGAACTCACATGATTAGGACTTTGAATATACATTTCAGGAATAAAAACTTTATCAACATAATAATCCCCCTCTATCGAACCTAGCAAACAAGCCTTAAACTCCAGACCAAGATTATCATAATAAACACTTAATAGATCAGCATAAGTATCTTCTAAAAAGATTAGTTCCACATCGAAAAGATCTATCCTATCTTCATCCAAACTAGAACTTTGCAGCATACCAATTAAATTACCCCAAACACCACCAAAAACAAAATAAATAATTAATAACAAAATAAAAGCACCAATAAGAATTCTTTTGAATTTAGTTCTAGGATTATTGTCGATACTAATCTCTTCAGGGTTAACGATTATCTCTTCCATAGAAAGAAGACTACTTGGTAGCCAGTTTAATGTCCACAGCTTTTACTGTTTTTCTACCAGCATGGAGTGCCGCTTTAACTGCCTTCTCACCAATTTCTTCACCATATTCTTCCAATACAGTCTTAAGTGCTTCCTTAGCATCTTCGCTAACTCTAGGAGCACCACATTTTTTGAGAAGTTTTTCCATAGCTGCCAGGGGCAGTATTTTTTTCATATTCATAGGCTCTCTTTGGATTAATTGCTTATAAATCTTTTGTTTTTGGCTTTTTAAGCCCAAATCTCTGCCCAAAATACATATAAACCTGGAATTCCCATTATTCTAATGGCTCTTGAAAAAGATCTCAAAACCTTCAAGAAGTATTGTTCTAAGTGTGAGGGCTCCTGCTGCTACAGCGAAACCGGAGAAGAGATTGTTCCCTTATCAAAAATAGAAGCAGATAGATTAAAAAGAGATTATCCAGAAGTGAAAATTAGCTTTCTGAGAAAGGCCTCAGATGCAGCGATCTACTATTTCTATGTGCCCAAAGAAGGTTGCCATTTCCTAAAGAATCACCGTTGCATCCTCGGAGATAAGAAACCTCTCAACTGTTGGCTATTCCCAATAATTTTCCAGTACAAATCCAAAGTAAAGTTCATTCCAGACGAAGCAGAGACCTGCCCTTACGTAAAAGAATTAACCTCTCTAAAAGATTGGAAAAAGAAAGTAACTCTAAGGGCTGAAAAAGAATTAAAAAACTGGACAAAAGAAGAATTAAAATTCTTTTCAGATTACCTACTATGAGTGTGGTTGCAAATTTTGAAAGATATGACCCAGCCTGCATTACTTCTGCAGAAGAATAGGTTTAGTTATCTTCTTTGATATTTACTAGAAACTCTTCTGGGATTATTATCTTTTTTTCTACGACCACAATAAAGTGCGCCACCCATAATAAGTAATCCTGCAAAACCAATGGCCATATTTGGTGGAACGCTTTCTATAATTGAGCAATTACTTCTAGCACTAACAAAAGATCTGCCATCACAAGAATAGTTATGATATTCACTGGCAGCCCTCTCATAGGCGCTAATGGAAATTAAGAAACCACCAATAAATGCCAAAGTCTGCCAATCATTCATCTAGTTAACATTAAGAAATAAATAACTTATAAATATTTACCTGCTCAATCCTCTTCTTTCCTTCTATAAAGAATTCCACCAGTGCATAGTCCAGCAAAACCCAGGAGACTACTATAAAGCGGGGCGTCAAGTCTCTCCCTACTTTCTCGTGAATCCCTAAGATTATTTTCAGAAGGAATGGTCAAAGCAGTAACGCTTTTATTACAAAATTCAGAATAATCTCTTCGTAATTGATTAACTCCCGAAAGAGCCACAAAGGTTCCAACAAACAAAATTGTATACCCTAAATTTCTCATAAAATAAGGAACCAAAATTTATTTATAAGAATTTCTCTATCGTAGTCTAACTGTTTCTAAATTCTTAGGGGCGATGGTTTCAATTCTAAATCCCTGATAAAGTTGACTAGCTAATTCTAAACATTTACTTGGCTCTCCGTGAATAACCATAATCTTACGAGGTTTAGGATCTAACTTCTGTACCCAACTACGTAACTGAGCATAGGAGGAGTGACCTGAAAAACCTTTAACAGTTTCAACACTCATATTAACTTTTAACATCTCTTGCTTTCTAGTATTTCCACCTTCAAGGAAGCCAATCTCTCTTTCGCCCTCTTCCAATCTACGACCAAGAGAACCAACACCTTGATATGAAGTTAAGACTAAACAATTTTTAGGATTCTCAGCAAACTCTTTGAAGTAAGCAACTGATGCACCTCCAGTAAGCATTCCTGAAGTGGCCATAACAATATATGGTCCTGCCCCCTCGATAACTTCCCGCATTTCCTTTTGACTTCCAACATGAGTAAACACTTTTGAAGCCAACGGATTCTGATCATTCTGGAAGATTTCTCTTCTAATCTTTGAATTAAAGAAATCAGGATAAGCAGTATGAATTGCAGTTACATCCCAAACCATTCCCTGTAAATAAATAGGCATCTTAGGAATCTTTCCTTCACGCATTGCTCTTTCAAGTGCAATCATAATCTCCTGAGATCTACCAACACCAAGAATAGGCATAAGAACCTTACCGCCTTTTGCAGCAGTTGCATTAATTAGTCTGATCAAGTCATCATCTGACTCTTGCCTAGAAGGAACGATATCTTTTCTTGAACCATATGTCCCTTCCATCATAACACTTTCCAATCTAGGAAATTTAGTAACAGCCGAAGCCAATAAGTTTGAAGTTTCAAAATTAAAGTCACCAGTATACAAGAAATTATGCAAACCATTACCGACGTGAACATGAACCAATGAACTTCCCAAGTTGTGTCCAGCATTATATAATGTAATTCTTAAATCGGGAGTAATATCACTAACCTCTTCATAATTCAAACATACCGAATGCTTAACCATCTCTTTAACATCCCCACTACCGTATAAACTTCCTTCTCCTTCCTTATTTGAAATGCCAATCATATCTAAACAAAGCAATGAGGCAATATCTCTTGTTGGTTCAGTCATGTAGGTTGGACCTCTAAAGCCCATCTTGTACAAGTAAGGAACTAATCCAGTGTGGTCAACGTGTGGATGACTAACAATGATTGCATCTAATTCACTAATATTAAATTCAGAAACATCCAAGTGTGGAAACGCACCTTCTCTTCCATTAGCAGCAACATTAATACCGCAGTCAAGTATAACTTTCGATTCTGGAGTTTGTAACAAATAACAACTTCTTCCAACCTCTCTTCCAGCCCCAAGAACAGTAATTCTCACCCACTCTTCTCTTTTTTCTTTTGTCCAGCCAGTGTAGATTCTTTTTCCGATCTTATTCAAAAACTTTCTCCGGTAGTCACTGTTTTCATAAAGTACTGCCCGAATATTTTCAATTAATGGTGCCTTGATAGATGGAATTCTTCTAACCGAAGGAATCCAAAGAGTTTTCTTTTTAATTTCCTTAAGAATCTCTCCCTGCTTACCAATAACAGAGCCGGGTTTTTCTGCCTCTATAACTACAATAGCTCTCTGGGGATCAAATAAAATATTAACCTTTCCAGCATCCGAAGGGATTGTTTTTTCAATAATGCTTTTTGCATTTTCAACATCTAAACACAATGAGGGGTCTGGTCTCAATTCAATCCTTTTCTTAAATTCCCCAACTAGATCTCTGATAATACTATTACTGTCGAAAAAGAAATTAGCATTCTTAGTGTAAAGAACTATATTTGCCCCTTCATACACACCATCGCTGATAGTCGCATCTCTAGGAAGCTTCTTCATAATTTCTTCAAGTATTCTAGCCATAATTTTGATCTCTTTAAAGTACAGAGAATTATTTTAATTTATTCTCAACTAGTTGAGTGTGAACTTTTTCAAAACCCTCTTTTGTTACTGTAGCTATATCAATTCCACCACCAGACGCAGTGTCCCTTTGAATAGCAGAACTAACTGCTTTGATTGCCAATGCCTTTGCATCTTCGAAATTCATGTTTGATTTCCATTCAGCATCCAATACACCTATTGCAAATAACATTCCAGAACCATCTGCGAAATAATCTTCCTGTTCCATAAATGCTCCATCCGGAAGTACATTGTATAGGTGGGCCTCTCCCCTTGAGTGAACAGCCAAAAGCATACCAACAATTGCAGGAATTGGTGTCATCCTTCTTATGCTGTTATAGAATAAATTTGCCAACATGTTTACTGTTTCTTTGGAACTAAGGGTTTTCCCTCTTCTAAGTTCTTCCAACTTAAGTTGGGATCTTATAATTTTAGCGTATAATTGAATATCTGAAACATTTCCAGAGGTAGTAATTGCCACATGATCTGCAACCTGTCTAATTTTAAGAGATTTAGCGTTAGCAACAATACTTCCACTAAATGTGGTTCTTTTATCTGCAGCCAACATAATTCCGTCTTTATAGACAATACCAACACAGGTTGTACCTGTTTTTAAAATTTTATTATCAGTCATTTGAATCTTACCTTAGAATCCATTCATACATAAGGTTTGAGCTATTATTTATAAGCTTTTCGCTACTTCAAACCAGTTTAATGGCCCTAACTCTCTCTTTAACCCTTGGCAATTTAATTACTGTCTTTGCGAAATCTTTGACCTTTCTATATTTCCTAGGCAACACCGCATAAAGTTTACCTTCAACTTCGGTTATTGTTCTATCAAAATGTTTTGCTCTAAAACTTGCAGCATGTTCTTCATTATCTTTTGGAGGTCCAGCATGTTCTTTAAACGGTTTCAATTCTTTATGTTTAACGTCATACCAGAAATAAGCAATATCTTCCCATTCCCATCCAGAACTAAGAACCTTAAACCCTTCTAAATTAAGTTGATTTTCAATCTCTTCCTGGGCCTTAAGCAATTTAGTTCCAACATTATCTTTTTTCCCTTCAAGAGCCTTAGCAAAGAAGACCACATCATGAGAATGAATCTTCCCAAGATCCACTTTTTTAATCCTAAACATCTCTGCCCGAGGCCTTGCATTATATTTCTTACAACCAGAAATTAGATTCTTGAATTTTTCCAATGAAACAGCCGCGGCAGTATTTCTATTGGGTTGAACCGGATCGATTAATAGCAATGGAGAAATCTTAGAGGGATTAAGATTAAATTTATTTTTACCTGGATTTATTTCCTGACCAATCTTCCATTTGGAAACTCCCTCTATAAACTTTTTAAATGAACCATAGTAAATTACAAGCAACTCCATAACATAACCCGAGAATCCCTTAATGTATGTCTCCGCACCATAAACCTTTTGAGCCTTACAAAACTGTTTAGCCAATCTTATTTCATCCCTTAGAAAATTAGTACTATTTTTTCTAACCCATTTAACATGGAGAGGACTAACGTCCGTAACATTATGTGCTTCAGCAGCTTTCTCAATTTTAAAAACCGGAACAATTTCAAAGTTTAATCCCTTGAATATAACCTGAAAATAATCCCTTGAACCATGAACCCTTTCAATTTTGGAAAAAGCCCTTTGTAAACATAATTCCAAGGTATCTGAAATTTCCTGGTCCTCTTCAAATCTAACAAAAACATCTATGTCATGATCGCCCTTTAACCAAGTACCCTTACCAAAACTTCCCCCCACAAAAGCCCTGGCACCAACCAATTTATCATCTAATTTTTGAAGAAAATCTCTAACAATTTTATCTGTCTTCTTCTCTTCTTTTTCTATTGGTTTTATTTTCTCAAGTACTGGAAACATAAAAAGAAAAAAGGAGATTTGACTTATAAAGGTAACTCTTTTAAATTATGGGCGATTCCAAAGACTATGATTTGTTTAGGAATTGAAGGCACAGCACACACATTAGGTTTTAGTATTGTAAACTCCAAAGGAGAGATTCTTTCTGAAGTTAGATCCATGTACAGACCAAAAAAAGGCGGATTAATTTTAAACGAAGTAGCAGACCATCACAAGAAAGCCTACCCAAAATTATTCAAAGAATGTTTAGATCAGGCTAAAATTAAATTTGAAGACATCGATTTAATCGCATACTCTCAGGCCCCCGGTTTGGCACCATCATTAGTTGTTACAAGAGATATAGCTGTAAAAATAAAAAAAGATAAACCGCTAATTGGAGTTAACCACATAGCAGGACATCTAGAGATCGGAAAATTATTAACCAATGCAAAAGATCCAGTATTCGTTTTTGTCTCCGGAGCTAACACCCAGATAATTGCCCACGAAGGAAAGAAGTACAGGATATTTGGGGAGGCATTATCCATTGCAGCAGGAAATGCATTTGATAAGTTTGGAAGAGAAATTGGATTGCCTTTTCCCGCAGGAGCAGAGATAGAAGAAATTGCAAAAAAAGGAAAATACATTGAACTTCCCTATTCAGTAAAAGGAATGGATGTTGAATTCTCTGGAGTATTAACCAGCGCCATAAGAAAATATCAACAGGGAGCATCCAAAGAAGATGTTTGTTATTCAATGCAAGAAACAGTTTTCTCAATGCTTACCGAAGTAACCGAAAGAGCCATGGCCCACACAGGAAAAAAAGAATGTTTGGTTATAGGCGGAGTTGCAGCAAGTAAAAGGTTTAATGAGATGTTGAACATAATGTGCAAAGAAAGAGGCGCCAAAGCTTTTGCCTGCCCATTGAAATATTCAGGAGATAACGGAGCACAAATAGCAGTTCAAGGTTTACTAGAATACAAAGCAGGCAGAAGACAAAAAATATTTGACATTCTACCTAGACAAAGAATAGATGACGTAGAAACTATTTGGATCTAAAGTTCACAATCTTCAATATCAATGAAACCATCTCCATCTCTATCAAAATCATTAAAATTAAAATCTTCCTCATATCTTGGAGAGTAAGCCATGTTGAATTCATCTCTATCAACGCTTCCATCCCCATCTAAATCTGCAGCATTAACAATTGAATAGGTTTCATCCCTACAATAATTCATTCCCTCTTGAGCTCTAGCTGGAGAAGCAAGTCCAATCATTGCAGCCAAAATAGCGTATCCGATTTTCATACAATTATATAGCTGTTAACTCCTTATAAGTCTTTCTATAATCACTACTACTAAGAAACAACACCCAAATCCAAAAATCCACAAACCAAAATATACCTTCCCACATACCGAATGTTTCTACCACAATCACATCCGATAAATGTTTATAAACATCCTCGAGACCAATAACCTAGGCCAAAAAAGAGGTGCGGTGCGCACCATCCAAATCTATATTAATGTATTAGGCAATATCTCCCTATGGAAATACGATTTGCCCCAATTTTAGAAAGAGAGCTTGGAAAAACCGTAACTGAGCTGGCTAAAAACTCAAATGCAAATTGCATCGTTTCTATTCAAAAGTCTCCTGGAACTCCTCAATCAACATTTATTACTGTTGTAATCTCCATATTCAAAAGAAATGATTCTAACCAGTATAATAAAAAAGAATATGAGACCTCCCTAAAACTTCCCCAAAAAGGTTCAAACATAAATTTAGCAGAAGCACTGCAAGAGGCATTCCTACAAAAAATGATAACTGCCGAAGACAGAGTAATAGTTTTACAAACCGGCTCACTAAACCTGGGATTCAAATCAACAATCTCTCTATTCGATGCAAAAGATTTACTTTTACAAACCAAAGGAATTGCCGAAGGAAATATTGAACAGGATGTATTGGATGCAACCATTGACATCGCATTAGAAATTGCCCGAAGAGGAAGAGAAGGAAAAAAAGTAGGAACCGCATTTATTCTTGGAGAGGAAAAAGAATTATTTAATTACACTAAACAATTAATTATAAATCCATTTGAAAACAGAGAAATAAACATAAAAGATTCAGAGATAAAAGAATCTCTAAAAGAATTTTCTCAACTTGATGGAGTATTTATCATAAATCCCTCTGGAAAAGTAATCTCTGCAGGAACATTCCTAGATGTCGACTCATCTAATTTATATTTGCCTGTTGGCTTTGGCACAAGACACAGATGCTGTGCCGCCATAACCACAAAAACAAACTCCCTAGCAATACTGGTATCAGAATCAGGAGGCGTTGTTAAGGTTTTTAAGGATAGTAAAATAATTCAAACACTGTAACCGAAAGATTTACGAAAAAAAGTTAAGAAAGTTTATAAAATTAAAAAATGATTTATTATAATGTGTAAAAAATTTAGTCCCTTACTAAATAATCTTGATTTCTTAGAATTTTATGGTCGAATGCTAGGTGATGGATGGTTAAGTGTTTATGTATGTTATGACAAAGGAAAGAGAAGAGAAAAATGGATAATTGGATTTTCTGGACATCTCGAGAAAGATAGAGTATTAATGGAGGACACAATAAAAAAATCAAAAAACTTATTTGATAGAAATGGACATCTTAAAGAAAAATTAAAATATAATGCTCTTGAGCTGTGGATAGGGCATAGAGAATTGGTAAAATTTATCAATCAAGAATTAGGATTTCCAATAGGTAAGAAAGTAAATTTAAAGATTTCAGAAAAAATAAATAAAAAGCCCAGATTTCTTATTCCAATAATTAGGGGAATTTTTGACACGGATGGAAGTTTCTTTTTAGACAAAAACTTTGGAAGGATTTATCCACAAATAGAAATTCATATGAATGCAATATTACTTTTAGATCAATTGGAGCTTTTTTTGAAAAGTAGGGGATTTAGATTAACAAGAAGACCCCAAAGAATAAGACTAAAAGGGATAAAACAGATAACAAAATGGATGAATGAGATTGGTTCTTCGAATCCGAAACATATTTTAAGGTATCTTGATTGGCTTAAAAAGTGTGGACCGGTAGCTCAGCTTGGATAGAGCGATAGCCTCCTAACTTTTCCGTGCACGCTTTCGGAAAGGGTGTTAGCTATAGGTCGAGGGTTCAAATCCCTTCCGGTCCGCTTAATAAAATGGGAAAAATATATACACTTGGATATGCCTGGAGAGAAGAGAGATTCTTTTATGTTGCAGAGCCCAAGGGAACAATAAAAAGTAAGGGCGTAACTCAAGCAAAAACAGCCGCACAGATTATTGAAATGTTTTTAAAAGTAATACAACCAAATAGACCCATAGAGATAATGTTTTCTGAAGCAAGTTCACCAGAAGAGATAGCAGAGATTAGATCAGCATTTATTTCAGCAATAGAAAGTGTAAAGAAGAAACCAAAAGTAACCTTCACCTAATTTTATAAAATCTCTCTGCATATTTATTTCCAGAATGGAATCCAGAAATCTTGGCCCTAACAAATACCGGAACCAATAACAAACCAACAGATAGCCATTGACTCTTAAACATCCTCATTGCTTTAACCTTCTTATCAAAAGTTTTACTAATATCAACATAATAACGAGGGCTTACTTCGTTTGAAATATTCCAGACCTCATAGATGAATGTACTAATTTTTTTCTGAGGATCAAACCTCTCAACACTATCTAATACAATGGAATTAACTGCCTTGTGATCTCCACCGGGATGCCTATCATATTTAGAATGAACAAATACAGACTCCGGACCATATTTAACCAGAAGATCTTTAATTTGATTTTGAATCTCAGACTCGCCCACAATGTTCTTTAGATTTCCATCTTTAAAACCCAGATTAACAACGGTGTCTGCCCCAATATATCTTGCAATTTTTTCAGATTCTTTCTCACGGTTAGAAACAATAACATCTCTTTTAAGCCAAGGAGAAGACAGCTCTCCAGAAGTAAATATAACCACAATAACTTTTTTACCCTCTTCGGCAAATTTAGCTATTGTTCCTCCGCAACCAATAATTTCATCATCTGAATGTGCGGCAAAAACCATCACTGTATTCATATATCTAACACCACCTGAACACTACATCCAGTTGAAGTTTCATGAATCTCCATGTCATTATATGTAACTGCTTTTACATCTCCACTAACATCATATTCATCTTTTACCTTGTCGCCAAGAACTAACGCTTGAAGAACATATGAATCTCCCATTCGATCAATCTTAATCTTTTCAACCTTAGATAAAATAAAATGTTCTGAATCTAAATAGAATAATAATTCTTCTAAGAAATTGTATAATAAAGCCTTCAAATCATGCCCCTTAACTCCAAAGGATTTTCTAACTAGGGGTTTAATTGTTTCTGGATCAACCATTACGTGAAAGGTAGCCAAAGCCGCATTGCCAAATGATTCTTCTAAATTCTTTCCGTATGCTTTAAACTTTACATCTGCCGTATGCTCAAAATACTCGTATTTTTTCATAATCTAATAGCTCTAGAATGCTTTAAAAGAGTTTCTAGAGGTTCCAGAGTATATTATAGAAAGATCAAATGTTTATAAACTTCATTAATGCTGTTAACCCATGGCAAATACAACAAATTATAGTGTGGGTAGAAGAGACATTAAAATAATTCCTTGTGAAAGGGAAATTGGAAACGCAAAATACACAACATATCTTGCTAGAGTAACTGCTACAGATATGAACCATAAAAGCTCAGATCCGGGTGATGGGACTTGGTCATTTAACATTCCACTTAATGGCCCAGGGATGGGAAGAGCAGTGAGAAAAGTTAGAGCAAAATTGGCAGTGCATAATGTGGTTTCGGGCTATGCGGAAAGAGCAGATCTAAGTAAGAGAGATAGGGCCTATGCTAAGAGAAGAAGTAATCAAAGTGCAAATAGGGGAAGTCCGCCACAAAGAACGTGGGTTTGGTAATTAATTTTTAATAACAACTAAGCCCTTGCCAGTATCAATAAAACAGGGGTTAAATTTCTTTATTTCTTCAAGAAAAGCACTAAGTCTTTCTTTATGGGATTCAACATTATCTGCAATTATAAATTTCCCAATCTTCAAACTTTTGGTAAAATAATCAAGGTACTCATTGGAGCTACCGTCTATAAAAACAAGATCAAATTTTTCTTTAATCCCATCTAAAACCTTCAAAGCATCATCATGAATAATCTCCACATTATCTGGAACTTCAGCCTTAGCAATCATCCATTTACTTTTCTCTATGCTAACAACCCTATCCACAACTTTAGCAAATTTACTGGCAGAATATCCATGACCTAATCCGATTTCAAGAATAGATTTAATCTTGTTCTTTTTAATAAAATCTAGGATGTATTCCAACCCTTCTTTATCCAAATACCAACTTAGCATAAAGAAAGCACCCACAAAAACTTTAAATAACCTTCTTTTAGATAGTAACTAATGAAGATATTTATTGAGACCTTTGGATGCCCCTCAAATAAAGATAATTCTGAAATCATGAAATCATTATTATTAAAACATGAATTAGTAGATTCTGCAGAAAAAGCAGATACAATCATAATAAACACCTGTACTGTAATTCACAAAACAGAGCAAAAGATGATTTCAAGGATTAGAAAGTACAAGAATAAAAAACTAATAATAACCGGCTGCATGGCAACAACACAAAAAGAGCTACTAAAAAAAGAAGCACCTTCAGCATCAATAATTAATACTCACAATATAACCAAGATAGAACAAGCATTAAAGAAGCAAGTGGTCTTAATTAAAAGAAGAAAAGAAGAAAAAGTGGGCATAAAGAAAAATAATAACATAATCCAAATTCTTCAAGGTTGTAAGGGGGCCTGTACTTTTTGCATAACAAGATTAGAAAAAGGAAAATTATATTCATACTCTAAAAAGAAAATCCTAGAATCATTTAAAGAAGCAATTAAACATCACAAAACAATTTACTTAACCTCTCAAGATAATGCTTGCTATGGCCTAGATAAAAATGAGATATCAAAGCTACCAGAGTTATTAAGAGATATTCTAAAGATTGGGGGAAAATATCAGATAAGAATTGGGATGATGAACCCACAACATACCTTACCAATCTTAAAAGAGTTAATAGAAATTTATAAAGACACTAGGACAAAGAAGTTTATTCATATTCCTATGCAGTCAGGATCAAACAAAATACTCAAAGAAATGAACAGATTTCATTCAGTAGAAGACTTCAAGAAAATAGTTAAGGTCTTTAGAAAAGAAATACCAAGTATCCACATAGCAACAGATATTATTGTAGCCTATCCAACTGAGACCGAAGCAGATTTCAAAAAAACATTAAAGTTGATAAAAGAAATTAAACCAGAAGTAATAAACATCTCAAGATTTACTCCTCGGCCTGGAACTCCTGCTGCAAGATTAAAACAACATCTATCTGAAGTTGCAAAAGAAAGATCTAGAAAATTAAGTTTATTGATTAAAGATCTGTAGGGACCATTGCCCCATTTTCTCTGGCATTCCTTAATTTTCCCTCTGCTAATCGACAAATCCTCGCCGCATTATCTGGGCCTCTGGGAGAAACCAGATACTCTCCTACTTTTTCCCATTGTGGTGCATTGAAAGCGCTTCCAGTCCCGTTAGATCTTTTTAAGCTTGGAGAAGTTTGAACGAATCTTCCACCGGCAATAAACTTGTATCTCCAGAGGCCAAGTTCCGAACCTTCTTGAAAAGTACCATATGCACCAGGACTACGTCCAAACTCAATTGATTCAATTGTATATTCCATCAGTTAACAGAACAAAACTAATTTATAAGTATTATGAGAATAAAAAATAGATAAAGAAAAAAATTAATTAGCCTTTGCAGGCTTTAGTCCTTTCCAGACATTGTTGAACATTTCTTCCATTGCTCCAGCAAAGAACGGAGTATTTACCCAAACACCAATATCATAGGTCGGATGAACTTCATCATCGTGCATAACCATGAACATCAGGTCTTTACCATCAACAACACAGAATCTTGCATTAAGTTTTCCGCAATCCCTAACATCTGCAACAGTTTTAACTTCCTTAAGAGCCCCAGTTCCTTCCTTGCCAACAGGTGCAGCAATTCTAATGGTAACTCCTTTTTTCTTTAACTTTTGCAATACTGGTTTAAGTGCTTCAACTTTTCTAATAAATCCTTTAGATGTGGTAACTAATGTAACTGACTTGTTAGCATTCTTAACCATTGTCTCTAGGTGAGCATATAGATTGTGTTTTCCTCTAACTGCTCCAGATAAATCAGTTGCATCAATGTATTCAACACCTTGTTTGTGCAGGTTGTCTAATTCCTTTAGAACTTCACCCTTACTAAGGTCTTTTAATTTGTTAATATTTACATCAGCATCTTTCTGAATATTCTTCTTAACTCTCTCAACCACTTCTCTTGGCTCAACAGCTAGAAATCTAATTGGTTTACCTAATTTCATTATGGCAAATCCTTTTTTCTCAAGACTTTCAAGTACATCATATGCTCTGGATCTAGGAACTGTGCTAATTTCGCTTAGCTCACCTGCAGTAGAAACCCCTCTAGATAGGAGCGCTGCCCAGATCTTAACTTCGTATAGATTTAGATTGAAATACCTTCTTAATTTGTTCATTAATTCTTCTTTGATAATCATTTAAAACCCTCCTTTATCACACACTTTTTTGTGTCTACTCCCAATAGTGACAAACCCCTTTATAAAACTTTTCATTACAGAACAGTTACTAATCTAAAACAGTGTTAAAGGCTATAGATTCCTTCCTCGCTGTTTCTGGTATATTTTCTCAATCTCGACTAGGGATGTGGAATCATCTGAATTTTTATCTCCGTATCTAAGCCTAACAACCCTTGGAAATCTCAGTGCATACCCAGAAGAATAAGTAGTAGATTTTTGTATCTCTTCATAATCAATCTCCACCACAACTTCAGATTTAACTTTAACTTTTTTATTTTGCTCTTTGATTATTAATTTGGAAAGGATTTCAGTAAGTTCGTTAAATGTAACTCCATCTTCAGTTTCTTTTTCTTTAATTCCTGTGCCAACATTTCCAATCTCTCTAAACTTCCCATCTTCATCAACACAAGCCAATGTAAATGAACTAAACCATTTTGCCCTCTTACCTGTTCCCCATTCAGCACCAACAATTGTCAAGTCCAATCGATCTAAAGTTGGTTTTAATTTAACCCCATATCCAACCCTTGAACCTGGTTTGTAAATTCCCTCTAAATTTTTGAACATAACTCCCTCATTACCTCTTTTCAAAGACTCTTCGTAGAATTTTTGTGCTTTTCTATTATCATCCGTAACTATTTGCTTAGCCCAGTGAACCTTATCTCTTTCAACATTAACAATTTTCTCAATTAGCTCTCTTCTTTTCTTGAAAGGTTGCTTAAGCATATTTTTTCCATTGTATGAAAGCACATCAAAAACATGAACCATTACTGGAATCTTTTTAGCCAGCTCTTCAATTCTATGCTTCCTTCTAATTCTCTGAGAAATAGCCTGGAATGGAAGCCACATTTTACCCTTCGGATCATATCCAATTACTTCACTATCTAAAATACATTCTTTGGCCTTGACATTCTTCTTAATATTGTCAACAACATCTGGGAATTGTCTGGCCACATTCTCCAAATTCCTAGTAAATATCTTAACCTCTTTTCCTTTAATATGAATTAAAGCCCTCCAGCCATCATATTTATACTCAATTGCCGCAGGTTTCCCCACAACTTTAAACGCATCTTCAACCTGTGAAACTTTCTGGTAAAGCATAACATTGACTGGCCTTCCAACCTCCAAACCTATTTTAGCTAATCCTTTCTCTCCATCTTTAATAAGAATCTCAACAACTTTTCCAAAATCAGTAAGCAAATCATAGGCCCCTTGAACCTTAGAAGCATATTCATTATACTCCTCTCTGCTATTAATAACTAAATCATTTTTCTTTTCATCATAATTAATCCCTAATTTTTCTCCAAAGAAAGCCCAAGTAATTGAATCTCTTAATGTTCCCGCAGCAACTCCAACCCTCATATCTTCCAAAACAGTTCTAACCACAAACCTGGCTTCCGCAGCAGAAGCAGAAGTAAGCAATTCAGATATTAATCCAATTTTCCTACTAACTGTTCCCTCTCCTTCAAGAGTGGACAGTTTCTGAATATTATCAAAAACTTTTCTAGTTGTAAGTTTTTTAGTAAATAGTGTGGATTGTTTACTTTTCTCAACCAATTCAGCAGCAACCTCACCAAGATCTCCAATCTTTGCCCACATCTTTTCAATCTTATCCTTTGAAGTTCCAGTGGAAGTATCTAGTGCTTTGATTATTAACTTAGTGCTAACTCCAATTTTCCTTTCATCCCATGGGGCAAAAACCTTACCTTGGATCAAATAAATTAAATGATCAACATCTGTCTTCTTAATTTTCTTAATAAATTCTGAGATTATAGATGTCTTCTCAAGCCTTTTAGAAGTGGATTCTAGATTGGTATACAATTCAGTAAGTTTAGAATAATCCATATGATATAGATCTAGTAGCTTGGCATAAAAAGGTTTTGGTTAAAGAAGAATAAACACCTAATTTCCACATTTCAAGAGAAAATTTGTTAGTTTTATTCTAACTGGATAAACCACTAAGGAAATAACAATTGCACCCAACAAAGAGGGTAGTGCCCAATATTGAACATCTAGTCCAGCCCCCAAAATCATAAATATTAATTGATCAATAATGAGTCCCGCACCAATTCCAAATAGCAAAATTTTTAGATTGGCCCTTTCTTTTGAAATCAATAAGCCCGTAAGTGAAAGAACCACTCCAAACCAAAAATGGTGGATTATAACGTTTAAAATTTTTATATCAACTTCCGGAACAATTATTACGGAGATCCTTGTGATCAGAATTGTTAAAAGCAATATCAAGTAAAATAAATTTTCTTTTTTCACAATATAAGAATAAAATCTCTAATTCATATATATTTCTATCTGCATTAAGATCAACAAAGGATAACCTTTATAAGATAATTAAAACAATATTCTACCAATGGAATTAAAAGAAGTGATAAAAAAGAGGAGATCCATTAGAAAGTATCAATCTAAACCAGTTCTTTGGGAAACAATTGCAGAGGTTTTAGAAGCGGCAAGATTAGCTCCGGCAGCAGGAAACCTACAAAGTTACAGATTTATAGTTATCAGAAATGAAGAAAAAAAGAAAGAACTATCAAAAATCTGCCATGATCAACATTGGATGGCAAAAGCCCCAGCACAAATAGCTGTGATCGCAACAGTATCCAAGCTAGCAAGATTATATGGTGAAAGGGGAGAAAGCAATTATGCCTATCAAAATGCCAACGCAGCAATCTGCAATCTAATTTTATCTGCAAACGATCTAGGTTTGGGAACCTGCTGGGTGACTGCTTTTGATGATAAGAAGATAAATGATGCATTATCAGTAGAAGATGGAAAACCAATCGCAATCATAACTTTGGGATATCCAAGAGAAAAACCTTCCTCTCCAACAAGGGATCCACTGAAGAATTTAGTATATTTTGAAGAATGGGGAAATAAAGAAAGGGCAAGCACAGTAAACAGACCATTTGAAAAACCAATCAAGAGAGGTTTTCATGGATTAAAAGAAGCATTAAAAGCCTTAAAGAGTTCTAACAAAGAACTGGGAAAGTAAATGGGACAGAGAGAGTTTAAGCAGGGTCAATTTTTTGTTGTAATCCATGGTCCTTCTTGTGGTGGAAAATCTTCCATTAATAGAGAGATCCAATCAAGATTTACAGGGGTATTCGATGCTCGCCAAGACAAAGTGAAATGGCTGATCTCTGACTATTCCTCAAAAAAGTATTACAAAAAATATTCTGAAGTTCTTGAAGATATGTTATCTAAAATGATTGGTGTTGCTCTTAAACATGGTCTTTCAGTAATAAAAGAGGGAATGAGAGAAGATCCAAAAAAATTAAAACAACTCGCCAAAAGGTCTAACGTTCCAATTTTTTTCATTAATGTTTCTGCACCAAAGAAAGTACTGATCTCTCGTTTTAAGGACAGATTGACCATTCCCAAACCAGGAGCAAAGCTCGCAAATAAGTGCCCCAAAAGATTTGAGCAAATGAGAATTTTTTATGAGAACACAAAAGTAAAAACATCATTAGAATTTGATAGCTCTAACCAATCTCCGAAAGAAATGGTAGATGAGATCCTGAAATTTATTAAGAAACAAGCAAAGAAATAACTCTAAATAGTTATCAAATACATTCTAGAAATAATTTAAAAAATAAAAAGGGGGGCCGGCATCCATCGGACACCAGCCAAGATAGAGGGTCGTTAAAAGAGGCAACAAGGGGGTCGAAGAGAAAGGTATGTTGCCCCGATATAACACTAACGCACCATGTCAATACCTAATTCACTACCCATTTGTGCATTTCTTTGTGCACCAGCTTGACCTACGTTTAGAGGTTTACCCAGAACATATGGACTTTGTACTCCAGTAATGATTGCCATTACTCTAATTTTTCCACCCATGTCTGCGTCAACTCTTGCACCCCAGATACAGTTTGCATCTACATCCAAACTCTCTGTTACTAGCTCACCAACTTTGTTGATGTTATCCAAGGTCATTTCTTCTCCACCACTTACGTGAATAAGTGCACCTGTAGCTCCCTTGTAGGAAACTTCCAGTAATGGATTTGTCAAAGCTCTTCTAGTAGCTTCTTCTACTTTTCTTTCAGTGTCTGCTTCGCCTACACCAACAACAGATACTCCGCCACCTCTCATGATAGCTTTTACATCTGCGTAGTCTAAGTTTACCAGAGAAGGTACTGCAATGATTTCTACTATTCCTTTAATCATAGTAGCAATTAACTCGTTAGCAACTGCAAATGCTTGGTTAACCGGTAGGTTTCCAGCGATTTCTACTAACTTGTTGTTATCAATTACAATTGTTGTGTCACAAATCTGTCTTAGTTGTTGTAACCCAAACTCTGCTTTATCTACTCTTGCTCTCTCAATTGCGAAAGGTGTGGTTACTGAACCGATTACAATAGCGCCTTCGTCTTTAGCAATTTGTGCCACAACTGGAGCTGCTCCTGTTCCTGTTCCTCCACCCATTCCTGCACAAATGAATACCATGTCAGTTCCCTTTAGAACTTCTTTAATTTCAGAACCTGCTTCCTTAGCTGATTCCATACCAACTTTAGCAAATCCACCAGCACCAAGACCTCTTGTTAGATCTTTTCCGATTAGGATTTTTTTATCAGCACTTGTCATATCCAAGTGTTGCTTATCAGTATTCATCGCAACTACTTCTGCTCCTTGAATACCTTTCTTGTATAACCAAGAAACTGCGTTTGAACCGCCACCGCCAACACCAATTACCCTGATGTTTGCTTGTCCGATTGTACTTTGGTTTACTGCGTCTTCATTGTTCTGTAATGCGTTTTGTATAATAAATTCCATTTTTGTCTTTTCCCCCTTGATTGGTTTCTTTTTTTATTTTGATGCGTGGATTTATATTCCACAGTAGCGTAAACTATATATACTAGTTCATACAATAACCTACTTAAGAAAGATTTGATTGCCCAATTGAATCTAATACCCAATACATAATAAACACGATACCCAAATTGTGTTGTTAATTAACGCCCAATGATTTTATTGCCCAGATAAAATCGGTAAAATTGTTAACTTAATATTACCCTATAGCTTTGCTTATTTAAACATTCACCCAATATGACATACACGTTTTTCTAAATATATTTATTTTAGTCATAACCTTATAATCAGAATGATTTTTTGTGAAAATTAGCAAAAAAATTAACTCATTTTCTTCTTCGTTTGTTCTAACTAAAATGAAAAGAGGTTCTTATGGATAAATACGTAGAACTTCCGATTCATATGACCAAAGCTTCTTTAAAATCAGAGTTATTATTATATTATGAAAGAAAAAATATTTACTGGATTGGTTGCACTTGTTCTTTCTTCCTGCGCAACTTTTGACCGAACTATTGAAAAACCAAGAAATATTTATTACCAACAAGAATTAAGATGCCAAGATTACAATCGAGATATTGCATGTGAGAACAGATTTGATTATCAACTAACTTTTACTCTAAAAGAATAAGAAATATTTATTTTTATTCTGTCCAAGAAGGATGCTTTCCCCTAAGAGTTCCAAAGTCTGCATTCAATGCTGGCTCTCTTTCGGCACTATATCTTTGCAGAGCTGCTTGGTAGATCTCTAGTTTACTAAAAGGAATTCTATTTCCAGGTCCTAAGGAATCATAGGGTATCTTTTCTGGAACCGGAGTGGACGCCTGAACTGCAGCCATATATCTTCTAACCGGAGGAGTTCCCCTAAGAGTAAAATCTCCTTCAAGGTAGGTTAGCAATATTGGAGGCACCTCTTGCTCCCTTGCTTGGCCAAGAACATTAATTGCCTGATCGCTTTGCTCTTCACTAAAACCTTCCCTAATAAATTGCATAATCACATCTTGACCCGAAATAACACTTAATCTCTGGTCTCCCATCACACCATCATAGAATCTCACATTAAATCCATGAGATGCCACCTCTTCGGCCCTTGCAGTTTTAAGTCCAAGTGGAGATTCCAGAAGACCTAACAAAACCCTTCTCATGTTTTCAGTTTCTGTATATTCTGGACTTGCCAGATCAACATAACAAAACCCTTCAAGGTCTAGTCCAAGAACCATTGTATTGATCATTCTAACGTCATGTGGCATAAAAATTGCCCCAAAATTCACTATTTAAGCATTATTGTGATAGAACTATTCATGAATGTGATGCTTTCCACTAGGTTTTTCATAGAAAACAAATGCATTTAGCACCCTTCTTTTGAACCATTTTTCCTCTTTTACAATCTCTTTCTCAACAAACTTCTCACCTTTCTTAAGATATCTCTCTCCAACCTTAAGATCGTGCTCTGCTCCTTTTTCAATTGCTTTTACTTCTGCCTTTAACTTTTTAGCCGCATCATCACTAGCATACTTAAGCATTCTTGGGGATCTTGCAATCGGCCTAATAAATCTCATTAGCTTTTCAGTTCTACTTACTTTTCCAACCTGAGAGGCAATCTTTGCTCCCTCTTTTTCTAATCCCGAAACAATTTTACTCGCTCCCTCTTGAACTTCCAAACCTTCATGAAGTATTTTTTGACCTGGTGAAATTGTCTCCCTAAAGAAACTAGCAACCAATCCTGCCTCCTCTGCAACTCTAAAGATTAGGAAAAACGGAAAGATTGCTATGATGTCTAACCAATATCTTTTCAAGAATTTTTTAATATTCCTTGTTCTTTGATATTTGAAAACTAAATCTGTAGCAAAGACCGCAATAATTATGATGTCTATAACTTCAATCCAAAAATGATAAGGGGCCAATTCATTATGAAAGAATAATTCTCCTATAATTACAAACAATAATAGAACAAGCATATATGGGATCAATCTATCCACAACTACTTCTAAATCGTGCCACCCCTCTTTCATGTTACTCTAATAGTTATATTTCTCTATATTAATGTTTCTAATTATTTAACTCTAAGAATATGAAGTGTGTGATATTCTGGAACCATTTGCTGATCCATCCCCAAGTGGATTATTTTTTCTTGTTCGACTCCGTTCTTTTCAAAAATAGTTTTCCAACCATCCGGAGTGTTAAAATTAAAAGGGACATTTATCTTTTTAGAAGGATCATCGTCATACATGAAAACTCGATTCCAAAAATGGTCAAAGAAGATATTGCTCATTATTTGTTGGTTGGGAGATAATTCTGTAAATATTTTTGCTTTTTCTGCCTGAAGGCCTTCAAGTTTTGACCCGTCAACCCCATAAACAGATTCAAGAACAATAATTTTCCCCCCTGGCTTAGTTAATGTTATTGCATCACGCAAGCTTTTAATCGGATCATCACTATGGTGATAAACATAAAGGCTAAGAGTATTGTCGAACTTTTTGCCTTCAAAATTAGGAGTTTCACCCTGATTAAATAAAGTAAAAGATAACCCAGTTTTACTAATGTGGTTGTGAGTGAAAACATCTGCAAGGGCAACTTTTCGGCCACCTTTTGATAATAACTCTCCAACTTTTCCATCTCCACAGCCAAGGTCAAGAACAGAGCCAGGCAACAAATGAGAGTTTATTTGTTCAAAGATTAATTTAGTTCTTTCAAATAATTTGTCAGGAAAAGATTTGGTCAGTCCTTCTTGTTTAAGGATCTTATGAATTTTTTGTTCATATTCTCCAATCAAAGAGGATTCTCTTGCTTGCTTAAGAGTTATTTCAATTAATCTCTTGCTTTTATCAGAAGGGACATCAAGATAATCAAATACACGTTGAAACATTAAATTAATTGCAGATTCTACCTTTTGATCTGATAAAATCTCTTTCATTTCTGGAATGTCCAAACCAAAGGCATTTTTCATGAATTAGAAATGATGTTGATTATTTATAACTCTTCTCCTAAACTATGCCCAAACCTTTTTAAACCACCAAGAACTAAAAACAGATATGCCAGCACAAGGTGATTTAATCAAGATAACAACCAAAGAAGGTGAAAAACAGGGAATTCTAATGCCCTCCACTGATAAATCAGTAATCACAATAAAACTAGATGATGGCTACAATTACAATATTAAAAAAACCCAGGTAAAATCAACCAAATTAATTAAGAAAGCACTAAAGCAAGCACCAAAAGCTAAAAAGTTAATAAATCACAAAGGGCTAAAGAACATCACAATTCTACACACAGGAGGAACAATTGCCTCCAAAGTTGATTACAAAACCGGAGGAGTTATCTCAAAATTCACACCCCAAGAAGTAATATCCATGTACCCAGAAATTGAAGAGATCGTAAACCTAGATGCAAGACTGGTTGGAAACATGTGGTCTGAGGACATGAGATTCGCACATTATAATCTTTTAGCTAAAGAAATAGCAAAAGAAGTAAAAAAGAAAAAAGATGGAATCATAATAACCCATGGAACAGATACTTTAGCAATAACTGCTGCAGCCTTGTCATTCATCCTAGAACATGTAAACATCCCAGTAATTCTAGTGGGATCCCAAAGATCTTCAGACAGAGGAAGTTCAGATGCGGGAATGAATTTAATTAAGGCCTCAGAGTTTATCTCAAAAACTAAATTTGTAGGTGTGGGAATATGCATGCATGAATCATCAAATGATAACAACTGTGTAATTTTGCCACCATGCAAAACAAGAAAATTCCATTCATCCAGAAGAGATGCATTTCAAGTGGTTAATTCAAAACCAATAGCAAGAATAGGAAAAACCATTGAATATCTAGATAATTATGTTAAATCTTCATTAGATAGGAAGTTAGTAGTAAAACCAATCAAAGAGAATTTAAAAATCGGATTACTAAAATCCCATGTTAATATGCATCCTGCAGAAATAAAAGCCTATGAAAGCTTTAATGGATTAGTTCTAGAAGGTTTTGGAATCGGTTGTCATTTCCCAATAAATCAAGTTGATGAGTCAACAAAACCACATAATTCTATTTATAGAGAACTAAAGAAATTAGCTTTAAAAATTCCAGTAGTTGCAACAACCCAATGTATTAAGGGAAGATTAAACATGAATGTATACACAACAGGAAGAAAACTAAAAGAAATAAATATTCTTGGAGATTATACTGACATGCTTGCTGAAGTTGCACATATTAAACTAGCCTGGTTACTTTCAAATGAGAAAAAACATTTACCAGAATTAATGTCTACAAACTTAAGAGGCGAAATTTCTGAAAGAACTTCTTTTGAAGAAAAAATTAATAGAGTATAATTCCAGCAATTAAAAATGCATAGGAGATTAGCCAAGCAATATTCGAACTAAAGATCACTTTATCTTTGTGCGTTGCCCCATAAATCATCCACATAATTGATATGAAGAAGAACAGAATCCAAGTAGAGGCCGCAAGTGCTGATGCATCTTTGGCAATATAAATCTTAAGAATTTGAGGGATCATCATTAAAGGACCAATAAAAGCAATTGGATACATAATTTTATCCAGGAATCTTTTCCATTTATTTTTGGAGGGATATTTCTCATGTTTTACATGAATTCTTTTTCTTTTATGCAAATGGTGTTGTCCTGGGTTATGTGTTACCATTAACTATCTTTTATTAATTTGGTATATAAAACTAACTAATATTTTTAATCTACATCTAGCTCAACTCTTAATCTGCTCCTTTCAAGAGTTGCATCTTTGCCCTTATTATCCGGATGAGATCTAAATGAGGAGTACCAGACAGGGCATGGATCGATTCCCTGATCCCTAGGATTATTACAATCTCCTCCGTGGTTCTGAGGGCAACCAACCAAATCACTCCGGACTGTAACCTGATCAGTTTTTCCAGGAAGAATCGCAGCAAGACTACAAGTATAATCTCCAGCTGTAAGTTTGTATTCAATTACCATAAAAAAAGACTAAATTTTCAATTTAAAAGAATATTCATCTTTGAAACCCTATTTTCTACCTTGCAGCAAGCCCATAATAAACACAGCAATTAGGATTATCGCAAGAATAACAAAGACCATCATAACAAACATAAAAGCAGCAATCAAGATCAAAGGCACAATAAGAGAGATTAAAATCCTTGTAGGAAACCTAACCAATGGACGACCATTCCAACTCAATTTGCTTGTTTTTAAGAACACAAAAATGGCTATAGCAAGCACAATATAAAGCAAAATTATGAAAGTATTAACCATAATAAACCTTATAAACTGCTCCAATATAAACCTTTCTAATGATACCAGAATCCAAAATTCAAGAGATAAGAACCTACCTAGAAAAGTCAGAAAACCCATTATTCTTCTTTGATGATGATGCGGACGGGTTATGCTCCTATTTACTTTTACAAAAAAAGTACGACAAAGGCCACGGAATTGCAGTAAAGACAGGCCCAGTTCTAGATACTAAATATCTAAACAAAGTAGAAGAATATTGTCCAGACCTAGTGGTGGTTTTAGATAAATCAAGCATCACCCAAGAGTTCATTGAAAATGTTCATGTTCCAATTGTTTGGATAGATCATCATCCAGTTATGAATAAAAAGGGAGTTCACTATTACAATTCTAAAAAATATACAAAAGGAGTTGCAGAACCAACAACAGCCATATGTTACGAAGTAACAAAACAAGATCTTTGGATTGCAGCCGCAGGATCATTAGCAGATTGGTACATTCCAAAATTTATGAATGAGGCAGTAAAAGCATATCCTGATTTAATACCCAAAACAAAAGAGGTAACAGATGTTTTATTCAAATCAGAATTTGGTAAACTAATAAATAAATTATCTTTCCTACTAAAGGGCTCCACAACAGAGGTAAAAAAAAGAATATACTCCTTATCAAAAATAGAAACTCCCTACGAATTACTAAAACCAGAAACTTCCAGAGGAAAATTCCTAGCAAGAGCACTAGAAAAACCAGAAAGAGAATATAAGATAATGCTTGAAAAAGCAAAGGAAGTAGCATCAAATGATAAGATATTGCTCTACACCTACCCCTCAACAAAAAACAGCTACACTGCTGAACTATCAAATGAGATAACCTACCTATTTCCAGACAAACTAGTAATAATAGCCAGAGAAAAATCAGGAGAAATGAAAATGAGTTTAAGATCCATGAACATTAACATCCCAGAAATTCTAGAAAACGCATTGAAAGATGTAAAGGGATATGGCGGAGGACATGAACACGCCTGTGGCTCAGTGGTTTCATTAGATGATTTTAATCACTTTCTGGACAACATAAGAAATCAAATCCAATAGATTTAAAACACCTTTCTTCATACCAAACTTATGGATCTAATAAAACAGGCTCAAAAAGTATACAAGGAGAACTTTCCAAATACCACCTGGTATGGTCGATGTATCTTTCTTAGTTGGTACTGTGACCTGGGAACCTGCAAATTCTGTTTTAGATCAACAACTAAACACAAAATCAAACACATAGACTCGGCCAAAAGGTCAATGGCCTCCATGTTAGTTGAAGCTTTACTATGCAAAAAGCTAAACTGGAGAATTGAATTCCTAACAGGGGGATATCGGGCCTATTCATTTGAACAACTTCTAGAAATCTGCAAAAACGTTTACAAGGTTTATGAAGAAAAGATCTGGGTTAACATGGGAGTAATGAAGCATGAAGAGTTTGAACAACTAAGACCCTATGTTAAGGGCGTTGTTGCTTCATTAGAAACAGTTAACGAAGAATTACACAAAGAGATCTGTCCAGACAAACATTTACAACCTTACATTGATATGCTAAATGAACTAAAGGACTTTAAAAAATCAGTTACCATTGTAGTTGGACTGGGAGAAACCATAGAAGATTTTCCAAAACTAGAAAAAATAATTAAAGAAACCAAATTAGATAGAATAACTTTCTACGCCCTAAAACCTGTTAAAGGAACCCCCTACACCGAAGGACCCGAAACAGATTATTACACCAAGTGGCTAGCAAAAACAAGAATTGCTTTTCCAAAACTAGAAATCATAGCTGGAACCACTGCCCGAAGAGTAGAGGAAATTGGAGAATTATTGAAAGCAGGAGCAAACGCAGTAACTAAATTTCCAGCAACTAAATTATTCAATTCAACAGAATCACTAATTTTCAAAGCAAAAACAGAAGAGGCAGATAGGGAATTAATTTCCGAACTAAATAACCTACCAGATTTAGATTGGGATAAAGAAGTAGATGCATTAGATTTGGAAGAAGAGTTAAAGAAAGAAATCAAAGAAAAATTAGCCTCTTATCTAAAGAAAATGAAAACATTTAAGAAGTGATATTCCTAAAACCACCTATGAAAAAGAGTGTCCTAATATTAATGTTAATTCTTATTATTCCCTTTGCCACTGCAGATTATTTTGATTACAATAACCAATCTTACTTAGAAATGGATTTCTCTTTTGAAACAAATCTTCATCTTTATCCAACTGGAAGCAATATGGAAGTAGAATCAATAGAGGTAACAGTCCAAACCTATCCCAGGGAAAGTTCATTGCAGGAAATAACAGAGAGTAAATACCTAACAACCCCGAACGCACAAAAACACAAAGAAAGAGGAGAGCTAATTTTTACTTGGCAAGAGCCAGAAGCAACAGACTACAACATAAAGTTAACCTCCAAAATAATATCTCACAATTCCATTGCAAATATAACTCAGTCAATTCCATTCCCTCTAGAAGATTCAGCACATTCTTTATACACCCTACCAACCTCGCACATTGATGTGGATCAAAAAATAAGAGCAAAAGCCCAAGAGATAGCTGAAAATCAATCAGATCTTTATCATGTAACTTTTGAACTGGCAGACTGGGTAAACAAGAACATAGCCTATAACAAATCCTCAACAAATGTTGAAAGCATAAAAACCTCCACCTGGGTATTGGAAAATAAAGAGGGAGTTTGCGATGAAGTAACAAACCTATTCACCTCACTAGTAAGATCATTAGACATCCCTGTAAAGTTCATAACAGGATTGGCCTATAGTAATTTAGAAGAAACCTGGTCTCCCCATGCCTGGTCTGAAGTTTATTTTCCCGGACACGGCTGGATCCCATTTGATGTAACCTATGGGCAATACGGCTGGATTGATCCAACTCATATTAAATTAAGCGAGACTGCAGATTCAGGAGTTCCTACAACTTCCTATCAATGGAAAGCAAGGAATGCAGATTTAGAATTTGAAGAGGCAACACTCTCTGCAAAAATTAGTGAAACCGGAGAAACAATTCCGAAATTAGTTGCGATAAAAGTAAACCCAATAATAACCCAGGCAGGACCAGGAAGTTATATTCCTCTGGAAGTAATAATAAAAAACGGCCAAGGAATTTATTTACCTGAAAGCATCATTCTAACAAGAGCCCCAGAAATCCTGGGAGAAAATTATAAGAGAGTATTATTAGAACCCTATGAAGTGAAAAAACTATATTGGATATTAAAAGCACCCGAAGGATTAGAAAGGGGATTTACCTACACTTCCGAAATAAGAGCAGAAGATACATTCCATTCAACCGGATCAAGTGAAATAATCTTTGCTTCCAATTATGACGTTTATTCTTTGGAAGAAGCCAGAGCATTAATTAATAATGAGACCGGAGACTTTAAGGAAGAACAAAAAGCATTTACATTTGATTGCACCTCCCCAACCTATGTTTACAATTATGAATCTGCCAAAGTATTCTGCCAGATAAAAAACAATTTAGAAAAAACCCTAGACAAATTAAAAGTTTGTTCTTCAGATCTTTGTGAAGAGTTGGACATAGAAGATAAAGAGAATGTAACCATCGAGCTAACCCCAAATAAAGAGGGATTGGCATCCTATGTTCTAAGGGCAATTTACAACGGAGAGACCCAGCAGGAAACAGAAACATTCAATGTACTAACCTCCCCTGGACTAAGAATAGTAGATTTAGAAGCACCATTAGTGGTTGACTATGAACACGAATCTAATTTATCATTTATGGCAGTGGTTGAAGCCCCGATAATAGATGTAAACATTTTTGTCAATGGAAAGCAAGTACTTGATTTTGAAGAATTAAACTCATCAAAACAATTCAAGATTCATTTTCTAGCTGAAGATACTTACCCCGAAGAAAAAGTATCCGTAATGATTTCCTACAAGGATGAAAACGGACAAGAATATAAAAGCTCGAAAGAAAAGGAAATAAAAATTACCAACGCACCCGCATTCTATAGGTTATTAAATTGGCTAGGATTAATATGATTTAGCAACATAGACAATATGTTTAGCTTCTTTGCCACAAACTGCACATTTCATTCCTGCTTCAACTTTTTCTTCTTCAGGATAAAGTGTTCCACAAACATTTCCACCAGCAGTTTCAGCTTTTAATGTGTCTGCACATGACTCTCCATCCCAGTCAACACAACAGAATGGAATCCTAATAAATCCCTTATGTTCTAATAGGATTTTTTTAACCTCTTCGATAGTAGAAGCATCTCTAGTATTATTTGAGAAATATTTTTTAGCTCTCTCATCAATCCTTTCATCAAGTGCTTTACTTTCTTTTTGAATAACATTAATTAATTCTTCAGCACTTATTACCTCTCGTTTATCTTGATCTCTAATTGCCATTGATATTTGATTAGCATCTGCCTCCCTAGGTCCAACTTCCAATCTAATCGGAACCCCTTTCATTTCCCATTCATTATATTTTTCACCAGGGCTTGAATCTCTATCGTCAAGAAGATATCTAATTTTAGCTTTTCCAAGAGTATCTGCAATTTTCATGCAAGCCTCTAGAACTTTTTCTTCTTTACCTTTAATCAGTACAGGAACAATAACAACCTGCTTAGGTGCCATGTCGAATGGAATGATTAAACCTTGATCATCTCCATGGATTGCAATAAGTGCGGCCATGATTCTCCAGATACCAGGACCAAAACATGTTTGATATGGATTATGCATTTCGCCATCTGCCCCTCTAACACTTATGTTATAAGCTTTTGAAAAGTTTTGACCCAAATCATGAGTGGATGCTAATTGTAATCTTTTTCCATCTGGCGCAATACTATCTGGGGTGAATGTATTGTTGGCCCCTTTGAATTTATCCCACTGTGGTCTTTTGAAATGTAAATAAGGAATTTTAATTAGATCTTGAACAACATCATTACATATTTTTAAATCAGTTTTAACCTGAGCTAATGCCTCGGCATGTGTGTTGAAAACATCATGACTTTCAAAAAACATAAACTCCCTTCCTCTAATGAATGGGCGAGTCCCCGAATCATTTCTAAATGCAGGGATTCTTGTTTGATAACCTTTAAACGGTAACTCTTTATGGCTTCTAAACCAAAGAGAATACATTGGATAAATTTGAGCCTCACCAGTGGGTCTTAATGCAAATTTTTCTTCTAACTTTTCAGTTCCTGCTTCAGTAATCCAAAAAACATCTGGAGTAAATCCCGCATGTTCTTCTTCTTTAGTTAGGTCTGCTGCCTTAACAGCCATAGGAAATAAGAAAGCTTCATGACCATCATTCTCAATAGCCTCTTCCAAGTATTGATAGATTTTTTTAATTAAATAAAAGCCCCAGGGCCTATGAACCACAAAGCCTTTGATACCATACCTAGAATCAGCTAGCTCTGCTTTCTGAACAATTTGACTAAACCACTCTGAAAAGTTTTCATTCTTTTTAACAGTAATTCCTTTAGTACTAGCCATAATCAAAGAACAAATTATTGATATTTAAGGGTTACTGTCATTCCCAATAAATCTGAGAAATAGTTACTGTTTCCCTCCAAGGGCCATCTGGAACCTCTGAGAAATCAATAAATCTCCAACTAACAATTCCTAATCCATCAAAATTTAAATATTCTGCAGTTGAAGGAGAGATATCCAATCCTGCTTTTTCTAGTTGAGAATTTTTAGGTGCATCATTTCCAAATACATAACTTCCATCATCTTCTAAGAATGGGCCGCAATCTTCCCACTGAGCATATGCGGTTTTATTCCTATACAAAATTTCTATCCAACGATTTTTTAACAAGGATTCATATTCTCCCAAGCTTTTTTCTTCTCCCCAGTAAACTATCTGACTAACATTAAATTTTCTTTCCCCATTATCAAAATCATTATATGGGAGAGCAAAATAAAATATATTCTCTGGAGAATTAATCGCCCACTTATCGTCCCAGCAACTCTGAGAGTTAAAAATATAATTGTTATCAGAACTTCCTTCTTCTCCAACCCAGAATACAGTGGTAATTATATTCTCATGTAAGGGGTAAGAAAAAGTTTCAGAGATATTCAAAGAAAGAGGTTTTTCAGTAGGAACCCAATCATCAAGGGTTTGATCTGTAGCGGTTTCTAAGAAGAACAGGAAAGAAATCAGGATTATAACCAAAAGAATAACCAAGATTAATAATACTTTTTTTAAATAATTCACTTTGTTTAGGATTTATCAATTAAATTATTTAAGGGTTACGCCCAACTCTCCAGCTCACCCTCAACCTTCTTACACCAACCTGTGATAACTTCCATAATCATTTTCTTAATTTCTTCCTTATTTTTAACAGAATAATTAAAAACATAACCCCCATTATCCAGATTTTCCTGAGAACGTATAACTAAATCTTTCTCAAATAGATTCTTAACCGCTCTCTGAACAGTACTAAGATCTAAATGTAAAGAAGAACTAAGTTTAACACTGGAATAACTTTTAGGTTTCATTAATAAAAAAGAAAGAAGTTTGTACTCAGATTTAGATAATCCAAGTCCACACTTAATTACTTCCTGCAAACTAAACTTTTTACATGCAAAGTCAATCATACTTCATGCCTCTGTTTACTTATCTCGTGATAGACACCGTAAGCAGCAGTAGCACCTCCACCAGATGCAGTAACTATCTGCTTAAGCACATTGTTAGTAACATCTCCAATAGCGTAAAATCCAGCAACATTTGTTTTTTGGCTTTTATCAACTTTAATGTATTTTCCATCAAGTTCAATTTTTAACAAATCAATGGCCTTAACATTTGGTTCGATACCAACCTCAACAAAAACTCCGTCAACCGGAAGATCTTTTCCAGCATTTTTTAGTCTAACAGCAGTTAATTTTTCTGTGCCAACAAAATCAGTAACCTCTTCACTAAAGATTGATTCGATCTTTTCATTTTTCTCAACCATCTCAACCCAGGAAGGTTCACCCCGCAAGAATGCTTCTTGTCTATAGATAACATAAACCTTTGTTGCATACTCAGCAAGTAACAAAGCAGCAGTCAAAGCAGCATCTCCTCCGCCAATAACAGCCACAACTTTATCCTTTTGGAAAGGTCCATCACAGGTTGCACAGTAACTTATTCCCTTGCCAGCTAAAAGATCTTCATTCTTAGCACCAAGATGTTTTCTCTCACTACCCAAAGAATAAATAACTTTACTTCCCATGAACTCTCCGCCAGAATCTGTAACAACTTTAAAATCTTCTCCAACCTTAGAAATGTTTTCAACAGTTGCATACTCCACAGGAATTTCTAAGTTTTCAACCTGTTCAAAGATCTTATGCATTAAATCAAAACCACCAATTTCTAGGAAACCAGGATAGTTACAAATCTTATGTGCGGTAGAAGCAGTGCCTCCAGCCTCTCTTGTAATAATAAGTGTCTTAAGTTTATATCTTCCAGCATAAATTGCAGCAGTAAGTCCGCCAGGACCTCCACCAACAATAATCAGATCGTATTTTTCCATTTTAATTAGGCCTTCCCCAACATTGCATCTATTTTTTCTTTGATCATTGCCTTAGATCCACCACCTGAAAATCTATCAATTTCTTTTCCATTCTTGAACAAAATAAATGTGGGAATTCCTTGAATTGCAAACTCACTTGCCAAAGCCCCTTCGTCATCAACATTAAGTTTTGCAAAGTTTAGTTTATCCCCATATTCTGAATCTAATTCATTAAAGATTGGAGCCATCATTCTACAGGGCCCACACCAAGCTGCCCAGAAGTCCACAAGCACAGGAGTATCTGAACCAAGTGTTTCATGAAAATTTTTATCATTAAGTTCTTTTACCATTATAATTACCTCCGTGTTTCCACAGTACTGTTATAGTATTAAGGTAGTATTTAAAGACTTCTAAGAACTGTTAATTGTTTTAAGATTATTGCAGTATTAAGCAACGCTAATTCCAGAATCAAGAATTCTTCTTCTTTCTGCCCTAAGAGTTCTTCTTAAAGAAACAGGATCTACCCGATTCTCATGGATTTCTAAAGTCTCAAGAGCCACAGGAGTTCTACCATCCCTTCCATCAAAAAGAGCACTTGCTGCAGGAGATATTTTCCCCTCTCTTTTTCTAAATTGTACCTCGTAGACTCCCCCATCTTCTAAAGGTTGATTCTTTCCAAGAGGATTAATATACACCGAGGTGTCAAAAAATCTTCCCCCTCCAAATGCAGGGGTATACCATTCGGGAACAGACGAAGAAATCTTTTCTAAATTAGTTGCCCCAAGAGCCCTGCATACTCCTCCGGTTTTAGAGATCCCAGGAACACTTACCCTTTGGGCAAAAGCATAGAACCCTCCATCTCCAGTTGGAGTCCTATAAATGACCGTAATTGTCCGATTTCCCATACAAAATAGATTCAATCATCATTTTTAAGTATTTCGGATTGTTAACCACTGATTAGGCGTTACAAAATAGAAAGGTTTATAAATAAACCAGAGTTTCAAATGTATATCTTAAAGATATCATATTAAAAAAATGGCAAGAACAGAATTTAGAAGCTTAACTCCTGGAAAAGGATACGCAACAATAGCGAAGGTAGACACATATTTCGACACAGATGGTGCTAAAAGAACGGCATATGTTGAAGCAAAAGTTACAGGGGGAGTTATACCAAATCATGAAGTTAACAGACCCCAGGTAGACATTTCAGTAACAGTAAATGAATCTGGAGCAACTTATGATCTTAAACCTCAGTGTACCTCTGTTGAAAACTCTCTTAGACAACGAAATAGATTAAGAGTAAGAAGTGGAAAAGAGGAATTCGCATTGCAATCTTCAGATTATCCAACCATTCAAGATACCCTAGAGGCAATAGGGCTAGAACCAGAGGATTTGGCAAGTTTACAAAGAATTGTTTGGACTGCAAGAAGAAGACTTGGAAAAAGATAAATGACTGGAATAAATTGGAAATCAAGAGAATCTACTGGATCAGATAATACCAGATATACACATTATGATTTGGTGGCTGGAGAGAGAAAAGTTTTAACACTCCACGCAGGAACAACTTTTGGTTATGTTGGCCAGGGAAAACCACTTGCCCCATTTACAGCATATACGTTCCAAGTTCATGATTCAGCCTTGAAAGCCTATAATGTATCAAAATTAGGAATAGATAATTCAACAAGATTAAGAGAAGAAGAAGTTGAAGGTGCATTTAAATCTTTTATGGGAGATAAACCACTTCCAGATTTCAAAACAGATGCAGCCAGAATAAGAGCTGATGTTCAAAGAATAAAAGATCAACAATCAGAAAGGATGGGAAGGGCCTTAATGGCAATTGCTCCAGAAGATGGTGTTTTAATTCTTTAACGATATTATCTAACTTAATTTTTTACCCAAACACTTAAAAAGACACAATCAACATAATTTCTATCTGAGAGCTGTGGGGTTCCTGCGTCAAGCAGCCTGAATCTTGGAGGTAATGTATATGGGAGCATATAAGCACATAAAAGAACTATTCAAAAAGAAATCTAAAGAGCTAAAACCTCTTCAGAAAGAAAGACTTATTCAGTGGAGAAAAGAAAACGCTATTTCTAAAATTGAATTTCCTACAAACCTAGCAAGAGTTAGAGAGCTAGGCTACAAAGCAAAAACAGGTTATGTTCTTGCAAGAGTTAGATTAATCAGGGGTGGAAAAACTAAACAAAGATTCCATTCCGGAAGAAGATCTGCTCACCGAGGAAGAAAAGCAATGAAAGGTAAGAGTTACCAAAGAGTTGCTGAGGAAAGAGCTGGAAAATTCTTCAAGAATTTAGAAGTATTAAATTCATACAATGTTGGCAAAGATGGAAAGCATTATTTCTTTGAAGTAATACTCGTAGATCCTTGTAGACCTGAAATAATTAATGATAAGAAGATCAACTGGATCTGTTCCGAAAGAGGAAGAGCAGAAAGAGGAATGACTTCAGCAGGTCAAAGAGGAAGAGGTCTCCTAAACAAAGGTAAAGGTGCCGAGAAAATAAGACCTGGTATCAGAGCTAACAAAAAATTAGGTAAATAGTTACCTTTTTATCTTTTTCTTTCTTACTTTTTATTATGAAATTACAATCTTTACTAATGGTTCCATTTTTAGCCCTTGCTGTGGCTTGTGGTGCTGGAATAAAAAATCAAGATCTAATTCCAAAAACATTTCCACCCGGAGCAACCTATTCAGAAGGAAGAATACAAGAACATACTTCTAGATTGACTAATGCTGGAAAGTTTGCCTATGCACTTTCTCACGCATTTGCAATGCCAATTACCCCAACACCCACTAGAGAACAAGGGATGAAAAAAGAATTAAAAGCCCAGGCAATGTATCTTTGGGGAATTGAAGAAAATTGTGGATGTCAACCAGAAGAAGCATGCATTTCAACCTTTGCCACAATAACCCATTATGGTATGCAAGAGGTGGCAGACAGAGTTTATGGAAATTTTGACGGTGCTGCATCCGATAACGAACTTAATAAATTTTATGATGCAGTGGGTTATTTTGAGGGGGGAACCGGAAGGGGAGAGGACGATAGTGATCAATATTTAACCAATCCAGGACTCTGGACTCACCAAGCAGTGCTAGTTGCAAGAACAGGAAAACATTCTCGCTCAGAGGAAGTTAGGATAAGTCAAGATTCTTCAGACGCCTACAACCAGCTGAGACAAAATTGGTACAATCGATGGGAACAAACCCAAGAGATTGGCCTAGAACCAGCAGAAGTAAACTAAATATTCCTTCTAAATAAAGCTTAAATAGCCAGCTCCCGCATATATTAGATGCCCATCCAAGAATCCTTAGAAATATTAGAAAAATTTGAAGAAAGATTTCAAGAGCTAGAAGATAAGTTCAATGAGGATAAAAATCATCGGTGGTTTGTAAACTATCTTTTTATGATTGAGAAGATAAGGGACAATGTTCGAGGCTATCTAAATAGGGTTGCAGAGATCATAGATGAATCCCAAGAGAAATATGGGGAAGTATATTCTAAAAAGGATATAAAGTATCATACAGATACAGCAAAAAGATACTGCGATTCTATTAAGGATTTATTAAGAGAATTGGTAGTTTTATACAATGCCCAGGAAGATTACAATAAAATAAAGACCCAGTGGGAAATAACCTTTTCCCCATTATTCAGAAAGATAAAGGACCTAAGGGGAAGATTACTAATAATAAAGAGAGTTTTAATACAATAGAAATATTTATAAATAAATTATTTCAAAAATTATTCTAGTTAGGGGGTTTAAATCATGCAAGAAGAACTAAAATACAAATGTGGTGAAGTTGAAGAAGAGATTAACACTGAACCTGAAGAGATCAACTTAGATGATTATTCTGATGGAGATCCTGACGAAATAGAAAACGAGTGGGAAGACGATCAGTGAGGATATGCTTCCTCAATTATTTTTTCTTTTCCTTTAAATGATTCTATTATTGGCCTAAGAAGTTTATTTATTTCTGCAGTTACTCCATTTTTAAGATCCAAGGGATGTAACCCTCTGCCCTTGTAAAGCACTTCTAACTCTTTGTAATTACTAAACTCTAGATTTCCACCGAACTTCTCCGATCTTTCAATAATGAATTTTTCTCCTGCATCTTCTTTGATTGGCATGATTACTGTTTTAACAAATCCCAGAACTCCGTTACCTTCAACAGTTCCCTCTGGACAGAAAGCTTTTCTTAATTTTTTAGTTACAGCTTTTTCATCATCTAACAAATCAATTTTAGAATCTGCATCTGATGAACTCATCTTATCTCCTGTTAAACCAGGCATCATTGGATTCATTAAATGAATTCTTTTTTTATAACCTATCTGAGGTAGGAATTCTCTTGCCAACATGAAAATCTTTCTTTGATCTACTCCGCCAAATTGTGCATCCACCTTTAGATACTCTTCATCAAGAGCCTGTAAAATCGGATAGAGTAAACCACTTGTTTTTGGATTCTCTGATTGTTTAACAACTTCAGCACCTGCCCTTTTAGCATCATTAACACTTGCCAATGCAGTTAACTTATACATGTCTAAAGTATACTCTTTACTAAGCTGATATTCTGTTCCTTTGATAAACTTTAATTTTTCAATTGGAACCTTTAGAGATTTTAACATCTCTTTGATAACCTGTTCATAATAGATTGTTCTTTTTTCCAATAAGCTCCAGGGAGTTTTCTGAGCATCTAGATATGCGTGTAAATCTGCAAATAAAATTGTAACTTCACAACCTGCCTTAAGAAAGTCTCCAATCTTTTTCATTGGAATGAAATAACCTATGTGTGGTTTTCCTGTGGTTGCAGTGCCAAGATAAACCCTAAGATCTCTTTCGGCCAGAGTGTTTTTTAACTCCTCTTCCCCAACTACCTCTTGTAAGTTTCTTGTTATTAGCTCAAACTTTTCCTGCGAATCCATAATCTTAAGATTTCCCTTTAACTTTATAAGTTTTCCTTTTTACTTGCCACTCTTCTTTTAATAGCCCATACATAAAGTCTCCAACCCATTTCCCTTTAACTTTTTGAGTGCCCAGTAGATGTCCTTCTTTACGGAATCCTAGCTTTTCCACCAAACCAGGAGAACGAGGGTTAAGATCTGTTATAATTGCCCAAATCCTTTTTAGTTTCATCTCATTGAATCCCATTTCTAGCAACCGGATGAAAGCCTCAGTCATATATCCATCCCTCCAATATTTACGAGATAACCAGCAACCAGCCATAGAATTTTTATTTTTAATATCTATTTTAGAAAGTGTTGCAACGCCGATTGCTTTTTTAGTATTTTTTAACACAATCATAAACTCTCTAGACTCTCCCTTTTTCCATTGTTTAAGGGAATTTTTTATAAACCATTCCGCGTCTTTTTTCTTATATGGAAATGGGATTACAGGGATATATATTGAAAGTCCCCTATCCTTAAATTCATTAACAATAAAATCTACGTCGCTCATTCTGGGCTTTCTTAATATCAGTCTTTCTGTTTCAATTTTCATCTGTGTGTAAACCAGAACCTATATGTTCCATCCTTTTTCTCATCCAATCTAACAAAACCAAATCTTTCAAATTGAATAACCTCTCCAACTTTAACTTTTTTAATATCTGCTTCACCTTTACCTTTGACCCATTTACCATTGTCCATGAAGACTTCAACATCAACTAAGTTCTCCATAGGTAACCAGTGAATTAATTTGGCCTTTAGATCTGGATCATAATCTTTACTAACGAACTTCCCATCCTTGAAATTAAATAAATGCATAAATCTATAATTAAACCCTTTCTCAACCTTATCAGCCACATAAAATTCAGAACCAACTTTTATCTTTCTAAATCCATAATCTTCAGTAGGATGCAAAGGCAATTCTGTTTTAACAACTTCATGAATTACTTTAATTTTTTTAGGATTCTCCACAAAGAAGTATCTTTTAGCAGTTGAATCCAAGATCCTTTTATTTCTTAATATTAAATCCCCCCAGGTAACAGTAGATTCTGATTTTGTAATTCCAGTACTAATAACAAACTCTTTAATCGCTTCCGGAAGGAAACCCCTTCTACGTAGAGCAACAATTGTAGCAAGCCTAGGATCATCCCAACCAAGTAACTTTCCTTTTTCAATTAATTCCCTATTTTTTCTCCCACTAAGATCAACTCCTTCCATGTTAAATCTAGCAAACTCATAGGTTTGAGTCTCTTTGAATCCTAATAATCTCTGAATGTATCTGTGCAATTCTGCTCGCATCTCAAACTCTTTGGTTCTTAATCTATTGGTAACCTTTAACATCCCATCAACAATAGAATTTTGGAAATCATAGGTTGGCCAAACTCTATACTTTTTACCCTGCCGAGCATGGGCAGCATCAATGATTCTAAAAATTGCAGGATCCCTCATTGTAGAGTTCTTATGATTCATATCAATCTTTAATCTAACAATGGAACTTCCAGCCTTAGCTTTGAAAAACTTCTCCCACTTATCTAACTGATCTTCTGCACTGCGACATTCACATTCCTTACCTTTCTTACGATTAGTAGAAATATCATCTCCCTGGCAATAGCAAACATAGGCTTCACCCTTATTGATTAGCTTTTTACCGCAGAAATAAAAATCTTCCATTGAATCAGAAGCATAAATAAAGTCCGAATCAACACCCAACCATTTAAAATTATCAAGCATAATATCATAAAACTCTTTTTTAACCAACTCAGGATTTGTATCTTCAAACCTAGGTCTAAATTTTCCACCATACTCTTCAGCAAGTAGGTAATTAAGTATCAAAGCCTTTGCATGTCCAATGTGTGGATATTTTTCAGGTCCCGGAGGAAACGAACTAACAACTTTCTCTCCCTCTTTAATTCCTAGAAAGTCAAACATTCCCCTTTTAACTTTTTCTTTTCTCTCAACACCACCAAGTAACTCTAACTCTTCTCTCTGTTCATCCAAACTCATAGAATTAACCTGCTTAACAATATTTTGAATCTCAGGCATTAACTTTTTAATCTCATCTTTCTTCTCAGAAAACTGTTGCATTAAACTGCCAATAACAGAACCAGGATTTGCTTTTCCATCATACTTAATGGCATTAGCTAACACCCATTTTTTAACTTCTGATTTCATGAATAATCAGACCTTTTGCTCGTATTTAAAACCTTCTAGCATATCTTCTTCAATAAAATGTAAATCTCCAACCACAATCAAACATTGTGGATAAATTTCAACTTCAAAATTAACCAAATCTTTAGCTTTGCCAAATTTAATTACTGCCTCTTTTCTGCCAAGTCCAGCACAGCCCACAACTAAAGATTCTTCAGTAAATACTTTTTCTTCTTTATTTTTTTCAATATCTAGCAAGAATTTAATCCCTTCACTAAAACTCATTGTTTTATTCTCTTCAGGTTTTAAATCCAAAAGAACCAAAGTGTGTCCAGTTCCATTTTCTTTAACAATATTGTAGGGGGTTTCAACTTTCCAATCGCCCGTTAAGAAAGGAATCGAAGTAATTTTACCAAACTTATACAAACTTAAACCAGTATCTGAAATTGCATTTAACACCCCGGCATTATGAATTATTTCATAGCCAACTTTTCTCTCTCTACATCTCATGAGTAAATCCGTATGTGTTGTTGCACTTAATGGATCTCCAATAATTAAAATTGCAACATCTTTTTCAGCAGCATCATTAATAACAACTTCAATGTCTGTCTCAATTGCTTTTCTATCTGCAAGAATTATTTTATTCTCAATTAGTTTTTCTAGCTCTCCAATCTTGCCGCCATAAAGAGAGGTATAACTTTCCAGCAGAACCTTTTCACATTTCCTAAGGATATCCACAGATTTAACACTAAGATCTTTCTCATCATTCAATCCCAATCCAATTAAGTATAACATGTAAAAATGTCAAGAATTAGCTTATTTAAAGCTTTTCACCGCTCTCTTTATTAACATTCCCAGAAGAGCACCACCCGCAAGACTAGATAAATTTAATCCACTTAGCCAAGTAATTAAGATTCCAGCCATAAGCATTAGTGCACTCCACCAATACCAATGCTTATTTTCTCTAATCCAGATTAAAGAACCCTTCAATAGACCAAATATAAAAATCAAACTTGGAATTAGAACTCCTGGGGTGATTCCCAAACCAAGATACAAGTAAGGAGCATATAAGAAAACACCAATAACTAAACCAATAAGTGCACTCCACCAATGGAAGTTAGTAATTAAGAAGATTAAAGCAATGGAGAATAATAATACCTTAGCAATCCAAGATAAATAATTAACTCCCCTTTTAACTTCGTCCTTAGTAAAGTAAGCTAAAACTAAACCAACTAACAATCCAAGATAAGAGATTATATATTCATACATAAAAGAAATAAGAAGATTCTACTTAATTACCTTTTCCTTTATTACCATAGAATGTGCTTCCTGAAGGAGATAATCTTTCAAGAGTACCCTTTTCAATCTCTGGACCAAATCTTACCTGGCCGTAGAACATTCCACCCTCTTCAGCTCCGCCGAAACCCCTATTTCTGGTTTGGCCAAATCTAACATCTAGATTATCAAATAAAGTAAATCCTCCACCCCAGGAAACCTCGCCCCTGTCAATTCCCTTAGTCAAAGGAATCTCTGCAAAAGCATAAGGTGCAACAATCTCTTTAATACCATCATACCCTACATGAAGTCCAAGAGAACCATTCAAAGCATTATCTTGTTGAAGTCCACTAACATTTAAACTTCCAGGATGTCTTTCTAATTGTGAAGAAAGTGCGGAACTTGAACCTTCCTTAAGTCTAAAATCCGGAGCACTAGTAATTCCAAGATCAACGCCAGCATTAAATAATGGATCTCGAATATCTAATCCCATACTTGACTTTAAAGCATAATTCGCACCATAATCAACTTGAAGTCTAGGAACATTCATTTCTGTGTATGGTGTGATCTCACCATCCATATCAGCTTTAATCCAAAGTCCAGCTCCAGAAACTTCTAAGAATTTATATTCTCCACCAACACCAAATGGAATTGCTAACTCTTTCCCCTGGCTATCTGTCATATTAACAGTTCTGTTTTCTACTCCAGCACGACCATGAATTCCCCAGGTATTTGCCCTATGGTCAACACCAAGACTTCCAATATAGCCTCTTCTGTTACCCTTGCCTAAATCTGCACCTGTGTTTGTTTCATTACCCTGTTGAATTCCCTTATGATTATATCCAATACTTCCAGCTAAAGTAGTATCTCCGTTTGGCAATGTCCATCCACCAGTTCCGACTATTCCGAAAGATGAAGCATCCCAATGTTGATTGTTTCCATCTCCACTGATACTAAGATTATTATTTGCTGCTTCTAATTCTGCACCCCAGAAAAACTTCCCATAGTCTATCGGATCAACCCTTGCAAGAAGAGTTCTTTCTTGAGGTTCAGTCCAAGTATCATGTTGAACATTAACTTTAATTGCACAAGCTCCATCTTCATTGAAAACATAACCTTGGGTTATTTTACTTCCCATATTTTCATCAAATAATCTTTGACCTTCTCCAGTTGGATCTGAATTCTTAAACCAGGAAGGTGTAACATTATTTTCTCTGGTAACATCCAGGTGAGCACAATCTGAAAGATTTGGCTCTCCAACAATTCTAATTGGATCCTCAAGTAAGTCTTCCAGTGCTGAATTTGAATCTGCAAATAAGTTGTAGGTTTCTCCCTCATCAAGTCGAATCCTAGTTACATCTCTAGCGTGGGTGTCTTCGTCTAGGAATGTGAATCTTGCACCTAATTCTGCTGCATCTTTTGCAACATTAACTCCGAAAGCTAATACTTGTGGAGTTACAACGGGAGCTGCAGAAAGTTCAGGTTCAACAGTAACATCAAGCAGTCTTCTATCTGTTCCTCCTCCACTTCTCTCAACATCAGCAACGACTAAGCAGCTCTGTCTATCTGCCCCCTGATTAAATGTAATTAGATATTCTCCGTTTGCATCACGATTTCCACTTTCTGGACTAACATCACAATTTGTATTGTTCAATAATACTCCATCTCCACCAGTTACAACCTTAAGACCATAAATATTTTGACCAGAAGGAATTAGAACATCTCCAACCATATTTGAACCATCTTCTCTTTGGTTTGTGATTACATCGTTTCCATCTTCATCAATCAACTTTAATCCAAAGTCTCTTTTAGCTTCAGGTATGGCCTCCCCATAATCGAAAACAACCCTTGTTCCAGATTCAATAGGGACAGTAAGATCTGTAGAGGTAATTTCAATCTCTTGTTTAACATCAATGTAACAATCTTTTTCTTCACCATCTCGAGGGGTGAATTTAAGTATTGCCCCAGGAGTATTGCCCTGTACCAAATCTAAAGACCCAAGAGCACTACATTGAGGAATTCCATGAGAGTCACCAAGATCTGTTTTCTCCATCTTAACTGGGCCATTATAGTTTCTTGGCAAATTTTCAATAGAGTAATTAAAACCTTTCTGTGCTTGAACTTCAATCGTTCTATCATAAATATCTGAAGGATCAAATGGTGATCCTGGAGCCATCTCTTTATCTGTAACTAGAAACCCAGCATATTCAGAGCTTTTTCCAGATTTATCTTTTTCCAACACATAAAGAAGAGAACCATCATCAAGAGATTTAATTCTTTTTTTGAAAGAGCTTCTTTTCCATTCTGGTTTTGCATCTTCTATAAAATCAGGATGTTTACTCTTACCATGGTCAAGAGCAATTATTGAATCTAATTGTTCATCTGCTAAATCCTCTTGGCTCCAATATGAAAGTGATCCAGGAGATTCTATAGTGGGAACTTTTTTTGTTCCAGCATAACTAGCAGGTAATTGTGCAACTGGTGCACTAATTGCATTAGATCTATCAGTTGGAGAAGCCTGTGAAAAAGCCTTATCTGGCACTGCAGTCAAAGCTGTAGCTGCCATTAAAGCTGCAAGAAGTGTATTTTTTAGTTTTCGACCCATTATTATCCTCAATAATACCCACTTTAGGATGGTAACAACTTTATAAACCTTTCTGTACTGTGTTCACTTTTTTACAGCGACAGTGCTGGGAGCCCTTCTACCAACACATGGACCGTCAGAAACCTCAAATCCTGCCTCTTTAAGGGCTCTACGAACCTTTCCAGCACAAGAATAAGTAGTCAAAATCCCCCCCTTCTTAACCTTGGAAGATATTTTAGAAAAAAACTCCCCACTCCAAAGTTCGGGAGATTTGCTGGGGGAAAAGGGATCAAAGAGAATTGCATCAAAATAATCATCTTCCAAATTAGCAATTTCAATTAAAGCATCTCCAACAATTAATCTAACATGTTCTGTCTCTTTACTAACGCATTCTTTAATTTCATTATAACTTTCAAAAGGGGCATCTAAGTTTTTAATCTCATTAAGAATAGTTTTATGTAATTCAATTGCAATTATCTTACAATTTTTAAAATGATCAATGGCCGCCGCAGAATTATAACCCAATCCAAAACAAACATCAAGAATTTTAGGATTTACCAAATCCCCCAAAGGTTCTATGAATTTCTTAACAGATTCTTCTTTAGCTCCAGAGACAGAGTGATATGTTTCATCAACTTCAGCATTATGAAAAGTTACAGACCCATCTTTAGTAATTACTTTTTCCATAAATTATAGCTATTTAGTTAGTTTTATATACTCTTCTACCATCATAATTATATGATACACAGCGAGAAAAAACAATTAGTGGATATCGGAGTTAGATATATCTCTATGTGTAAACTTATTCTAGCATGAACTAGCCTGAAATAGGCGAGTACTATGCAAAATTTTCAATAAATATTTTTTAGGAGAATTAAAATGGCATTACCACCAGTTATACAAAAACAAAAGATTAAGAAAAGACTCCTCGGGCTAGAGGGCAAAGCAAAGATAAAGGAAATTAAGAAGATTCTAGAAGAACTTCCAGGATATTTCCAAGGAGATTATGGAATAATAAGAAAAAACTTGATGGAAGAGATAAAGAAAACAACTACACGTTCCAAAATCAAGTACCAAGATTGGTTGGGGGTCATTAGACAAGGAGATAAACAGTTTTGTCTAGTTGGGGCCCCAAGCGTTGGTAAGAGCTCTTTATTATCTAAACTATCTGGAATGAAAATAAAGACTGCCGCATACTCCTTTACAACCTTAAAACCAATACCTTCAATTGTGAAACTAAATGGGGCACAGGTACAAATAGTAGATTTGCCTGGTTTAATTGGGGGTGCCACCGAGGATATTGGTGGAGGAAAAAGATTACTCGGGATAGTTAGAAACACAGATGGAATTATCTTTATGATAGATTTGACTAAAGATTACTCTGAAGCAGAAGCAGTTTGGAATGAGTTATTAAAAGCAAGAATAGAGAAACCAATAATAATTGTGGCTAACAAGATTGATGCAGCGACTTCGATGATCCAAATAGAACACCTAAAAAAGAAATTTAAAGAAAACCTAGTCTTAATTTCTGTTCTTACTGGAGCCGGTTTAGATGTTCTTAAGGAAAGAATTTGGAAAAATTGTAATCTTATTAGAATCTATACTGAAAATACTAAAGAGCCAATGGTTATAAGAAAAGGTTCAACAGTAAAAGAAGCAGTTGGTGCAGTACATAAGAAACTTCTAGATGGCTTTAAGTGGGGAATCTTAAATGGAAAAAGCGCCAAATTCCCAAATCAGAAGGTTGGATTGAATCATGTAGTAGAAGATGAAGATCGATTGAAGATAGTTTCAAAGAACTAGAAATTTTTTTTATTTTTTTATTTCACTAAGCCCCAAGGAATAAACACAGCTTTATAACTAGTAAAAAATTCCAAATTGCATGACATTCGAATTTAAAGATTTAAAACTGATCCCAGCACTTCAAGATGCCTTATCTAATAAGGGATATGTAACCCCCACACCAATTCAAGAAAAGGCAATTCCAGGTTTATTAGAGGGTAAAGATCTAATAGGGATCGCTCAAACAGGAACCGGAAAAACTGCCGCATTTGTACTCCCAATCTTACAACGAATGAAAGAGCAATATCCTAGAAAATTAAAAACCTTAATCTTAGCTCCAACTAGAGAGTTAGCAGCACAGATAGGTGAAAGTTTTTCTACTTACGGAAGATTCCTTAAATTCAAACACACAGTAGTCTTTGGAGGAGTTCCCCAAGGAAAACAAGTTTCTGCATTATCAAAAGGAGTAGATATTCTTGTTGCAACACCCGGAAGATTATTAGATTTAATGAATCAAAAAAAAGCTAAATTAAATGATATAGAATTTTTAGTTTTGGATGAAGCAGATCGAATGTTAGATATGGGTTTTATCAACGATATTAAAAAAATACTTGCTAAAATCCCTCGTGAAAGACAATCATTATTCTTTTCAGCAACAATGTCTCCAAATATAAATAGGCTTGCAAATAGCTTACTTAGAGATCCAGTGCATGTTGAAGTTACACCCCAGGCAACCACTGTTGAGATTATAGCGCAACAAGTATTCTTTGTTGATCAAAAAGAAAAAGAAAAATTACTATTAAAATTATTAGAACATGAACACCTTACAAGTATCTTAATTTTTACTAGAACAAAACACAGAGCAAATAAAGTGGCTGCGTATCTTAATGAAAATAAAATAGCTGCGGATGCAATTCATGGGAATAAAGCACAGAATGCAAGAGTTAAAGCAATGAGGGCCTTCAAATCAGGAAAAGTTAAGGTGTTAGTTGCAACAGATATTGCTGCCAGAGGAATAGATATTGATAACATTTCTCACGTTATAAACTTTGAACTTCCAAATGAACCAGAAAGTTATGTTCATAGAATTGGAAGAACTGCTAGAGCTGGTAAAGATGGAACTGCATTTTCATTCTGTGCCGCTGATGAAAGAAACTTCCTAAGAGATATCGAAAAATTAATACAACAAAAGATAGAAGTTATGGATCATCATTTTCATTCAGAATCTGCTAAGAATGCAGTTGGTAATGCAGCTAAACCGGCCCCAAGAAGAAATCAAGGTAGATTTGCTAAACCAAAAGCCAGAACACATTTTAAACCAAAGAAAACATCTCCTAGAAGGGGAAATGACGAAAGAAAGTTTAAACCTAGAACCGGAACTAAAGATTCTGAATTTAAACCCAGATCTGGAAGTAAGTTCAAACCTAAAACTGGAAGTAAGTTCAAACCCAAGTCTGGAAGCTCATTTAAAGGCAAATCAGAAAGTAAGTTCAAACCTAAAACTGGAAGTACTTTTAAAAGAAAACCTAAAAGCCGCGAAGAGTAAGGTTAAATATTTTTAATTATTATAACTGGCTGCTAACTTGCATTTGGGATTCACCTTGCATGCGTCTTCTCTCTTTTGTTCTCTTTTCAGTTTTTGTAGCAGATAATATATTTGCAGGAAATTCTAAAACCTTTGCTCCAACACTAAACCAATAATATGCAGATACAGAATCTCTTCCAGTTTTAATTGCAATGGCTTGAGGAACAGAAAGTGGATCCTCAGTTGAGAGTGTTGCTCGAACCCCTTCTAAATCTCTAAAAGAAAAACCATAGGTGGTATCTCCATCTTTTATTCTCTGATATTTTCTCTTGAAGGAAATTGGTCTAACCGCCACCCCTTCAACATATCCCCTAATTGTTGGAGCCGTAGTCAATAGGCCCCCTTCATCAAGACTTTTTACATTTAGTATTTCTCCTAGAGAATCTCTAACCAAAACAGTGCCACCAGTTACTTCAACATCAACATCATAAGAGGGCAAATCTCGCTTAGTTACAAAAAGACTTCTTCTATCTTCTTCTCCCTCCCAATGTCTTAAAGAGATGTTTCCACATTCATCAATAACCTATCCAGTTTCTAAGCTTGTGATTAACTTTGCACCCCTCGGGTGAAGCTCTCTAAAACGTGTAGAGCCCCACATATCTCTCAGACCTTGATGCCCCCTTTCTAAGGCAACTTCTGGACACAACCTCTCTAATTTAGATATTTTCTCCCCCATCTTCCCCGAATGGTACTTTTTCCGATTATCAAGGGGAGATAATTCTTCACCCCCAAAAGTATAGAAAGAAGTTTCTCCCTTGTCGAAAAAAACAAGAATCGGTTTTTCATACATTCTATTACCAAAACCAAACCTTTCTCCGAAACAACCAGCAGTCCCCCTCTTATCTGGACGGATAACTCCAACCCCTCCAAAATTTTTTAACGCATTTCTAGTTGCTCTTTCAGAAGAAAGTATTCTCTGAGTGCCCCCAGTACCTTTTGTGATATGAATCCCGCTGTTTGATATAATGGGAATTTCAAGATTCGGCAATCTTTCCCCCATGAGCCTTCTACCAATATTGAGAGCATAGTCTTTTGTAATTTTCACATAACCATCCATTAATCCCACATCACCAACATTTAGTTCAAATGTTCCCGGAGATGCACCATAATCGAAAAGCCCAATAACATACTTAAATCTCCTATCTAAAAAGTTTCCAACTCTTCTTTGAGGAAGGACAGAGTAAGGTTTCTCCCCGGTCAATATTGCCCAGGGAACAGAGTTTCCAGATTCAGAAATCTCAGAGAGTCTTAAAACTACTTCTGGTGAAAAAGCAGGCAAACTAAACCCCTCTCTAAGGACATTTTCATAAATTTTGTCAGCCGTGTTTGTTCGCATTAAGAATGAATGGGCAAAATATTTTTAAAACTTGTGAATTGAAACCCCTCGAGAATAGTGACAAATCTAACACATTAAATAAGAGATAGAGTGCCCCCGCCGGGATTTGAACCCGGGTGACCGCCTCGAAAGGGCGGAGTGATGGACCGAGCTACACTACAGGGGCATCTCTAAAAGTGTGGTCAAAACTCTATTTATAAAACTTTCTCTAATTAAAAAAAGAAAAAAATTAAAAATTTCTTCCAGCTTCTAGGATTGGTAGATTAGCTTCCGTAGGAACATAGATTATCTCAGAATTTCCATCATGCAACCCATTTATCCATAAATAACGTAGATATGCA
>Ga0233431_1000313_pt1 | contig 112759 bp, 118 predicted proteins | sample SI_118_April2016_FD_179867 | JGI IMG/M metagenome (GOLD analysis project Ga0233431, IMG submission 179867) | Seawater microbial communities from Saanich Inlet, British Columbia, Canada - SI_118_April2016_200_MG | ecosystem: Environmental > Aquatic > Marine > Inlet | place: Canada: British... | reverse complement strand
AAGGATTTAGAGATTTACAAATTGCTGCCAAAGTAGTATTGCCTACAGCAAGAGATTATAACATTTCAACAGCAGCAGGAGATTTCTAAAAATCGCCTAAACTCTTCTGTTTTTTCTTTTCTACTGCATTAGTGTAAGATTTCCATTTCTTTCTAAACAGATGAGGATGTTTATCATGATACTCTTCTAAAAACTTTTGAGTTTTTTTATCAGACATGTATCCTGAACCAAAATCAACACCAATTTCAGTTTTAATCTTATTGACTTGCCTATCTCGAATAACCTTTGCAATTACTGATGCTGCAGCAACAACAATGTAATTAAAATCTGCTTTATGTTCAACAATTAGTTCGGCCTTATCTTTAACGGCCTTACTTAACTTAGATTCAAAATATGCTTTGTAAGCAGCAATATTAATACTAGGACAATCTACAATTATTTGATCTGGGTCCAACTCAGAAACTAATCTCGCAGAAGTGTCTGCCTCTAACCAATTCAAATTACTTTCTTCTTCCTCTAAAGAAAGATCAATTGCGTCTGGTTCTACTACTTCAATCCTAAAATCGTCCACTACATCTTTTAACTGCTCAAAAATTTCTTCCCTTACAGACGAACTTAGCAACTTAGAATCTTTAACACCCATCCACTCAAGTTTCTTAATTTTATCTTCAGAAACAGCTACCGCTACCATAACTAACGGGCCGAGGACAGGACCTTTCGGAGAGTTTAAGAAACCTTAAAACTCACTTCCGCTCTCATCAACCCCTACAATTATCTTACCTTTTTCAGTCAATTTCCATGAACGTTTACTTGGAATGTAAGATACTAATCCTTCTTTTTGGTATCTTAATAGCCGACTGGCAATAACCTTTCTAGCCATTCCAATTACGCTCTCAGTTCTTGACAGGCTCCCATGTTTATTAAGATTGTGTAATATTTCAAATTCTTCAACTTCGTGATGATGTTCAATAATATGTTTTTTAGCCCAAAACGAACCATTTTTTGTTTTAACATTAGAAATAGTCCGTTCTTTTTTTAGTGTAGAAAGAACTTCTAAAGTGTAAATTTCAGATTTCTTAAAGAATTTTGCCAATTGTTTGGTTGTTTTAAAAGAATTGAGTTCTTTTAAGATTAATGTTCTAAATTCGTGAGGAGAATAATGTTTCTCTTTGACTGAGTTAATCATTCGGCGAAACTTTGCCTCTTTTTCCGGATGTAAAGAAGCAATGTCAATACTATTAAGTTTTTCTAAACTTCTTCCATGAATCCAATACACTCTCTTTTTGGAATCAAATTTGAGAGGAATGTCAAAAAAACATAATAATTTCTCAATAAACTCATTTCTAACTCCAGAAGCAATTCTTAGATGACGAGAGTTATTGTTCTTAAGGTCATGTTTAACATTCCCTTCTCCTGCAAATAAGCCCCTTAAAACTTCTGGATAATAATCCGGACTAAGTTTAACTTCATTTACAGTAAGTTTCCACTCTTTAACAAACTGAACATTTGCCAATCGATAAATATAATATGTTTTTCTTGCTCGGCTATCAGAGTAATTCCGAATGATTAATCCATTTAAATTAGTAATTAAAATTCTTGGAGTAGATGAATAAACATACAACCGTGGTTTATTCTTACCACAATATAATTGATCCATATTCGCATGAAAGAACAAGATTAGTTCTAAACAATTATTAGTAAAAGTTATTTCTCGTTCTGTTTTATTATCTCCTTCAGCTAACCACAAACCAACACATTCAGCTAATTCTTTTGTAATTTTCATATTATTCACCTCTTTGTTTTCATTAATTTAAACAAAGAGTGCAGTAATATTTGTAGAATTACTCGTTAATAAGCTTTGTCCGAGGTTGACCAGTGGGTAGTGGGTCTAAATCCCAACAATTATCTTAGCCATTTTTAATAACAATAAGAATGAGCTTATTTAATAGTTATGTAAGAAATCTCCTTACATCCTGCATACCCAAAGCAAAAACTCCCCTGCTATCATAACCTGCAGCAAGAGTATCAAGAACTTCTCTAGTTATTTGAAGATTAACTCCTTTCAAAGCATCTTGCAATCTAGCTGGTTCAATTTCGTATTCTTCTGCCGCCTCGTTTAAAATTTCTGCAAGTGGCATTAATGAACCTATTGTATCATACATTTTCACAATCCAAAAGCATCTGTGAATTCACGCATTCTACGGTACTCTGCTAAAAATCCAGATCCCTTATCAGTTAAGTTAATTACCTTTGAAGGTACTTTTTTCTTCCGAGATGGAATTTCTTCAATAACAATAAGCTCTTTTCCGATTAACTCTTCCAAATAATTGTTTAATAATTTATGTGATAAGTTTGATTTGTACATCAAATGAGTAGGTTTTATAGTTCCGCCTTTATTTTGAACAGATAAAAGAATGTCGTAAATCAGTTCTAATCTTGATCTTCTTTTATTAGTCATGCTCTTACCTGCTTAATTTTTCGATATGTTCTTAACAATATTAAAAAGCCAATCAACATAAAAACTTCTCCAAATACATATAATTGATTATAAAGATAAACAAATACAAAGAATAGGTTTCCAATTAAAATGAACAAGAAACCCAACATTACATTAAAAGTATTTTTGTTTTTATCAGCATTTAGATAATTCTTGTAGTATTGAACAACTATTAATCCCAAAATAACTGAACTAGTTAAATAAAATACAGCATACTTAAAATTAGCTACAAAAGAGATTAAGAAGATTAGATACATAAATAAAGCCATTTGGCTCACTTCATATAATTTTGTTAATCGTTCTCTTGACTTTTGTGCAATAAAGAATATTAACAATAATGCTGCTAGCATCAAAAACATCTGTCCAAAGAATGCAGATCTATAAAACAAATCAGCAAATTCTAATCCAGTTCCAACTAAAGGTTGAAGTGCTATTGCTGTAACGTCTCTTATGGGAGAGAAATATAATACGCTGTGTGTAAATATTTTAAAAATAAAACTTAATGCAATTGTAATAAAGGCCACAGAAAAATAAGCAAACTTGTTTTCCTGACTAAATTTATAAATTTTCCAGCTGTAAGCCGCAATAAGAAGTGCAATAATTAGAACAATCCCTTCAAATACTAAATCAAATCCATTAAACCATTGCGGTGTAAAAAACAATTGATACATTAGTGACCTCCCACTCTAAAGTAATAAACACCTGTTCCCTTTTAAAAACTTTACGGATTTTTATTCTTAATTTACCTTCTTTATGACTTTTTCATTGATGATTTATAAACAAACTACTTTTCAAACAAAGTTAAGCTTAAAACCACCTCCTTTATGCTTAAAACATTATTTTTTTAGAAAACGCACGCAACCTTCTTTCCGGGCTCCCCTGCCCGGTTTTTAATCTTACTCTAGAGGAACTCCGCTCCAAAGTGTCCAGTCTTCTGAAGGCGAGTAACCACCAAAAGTAAAGTATGGCGGATTATTCTGTCCAAAGTAACCGTGCTGTACTTGACTCCAACCGGTTCTTGGTGCAGCACCAGTAGCACCATAAATTCCACTACCAAACAATTTCCAGGTTTTCATTACACTATGAAAACCAGAAACATCATTAGTATAATCAGCACCAGGCTCAACAATTAACTCACCTTTATAACCATTCTTTTTGAAAATTTGGACCATCTCTTTGATAGGTGTATTTCCTTCGCCAGGAGCAAGGTGATCATCTTGATACCCATAATTATCAACAAGATGTAAATGTCCAACGACGCCGCTCTTAGCCAGCTTTTCAACCTTTTCTAAAGCCCAGTTGTTAAAATCATTATCGTTTTGTTCTAAAGTATTATCAGGATTACCGCGCCAATATTTACGCCACATGTTAAAATGGCCAGTATCAAAGGTCGCAGTAATGTGTTCCTTAGCATTTTCTTGAGCTTTTTTTTCAGACATACCTCTCTGTTCTAACATTTGAACCATTTTTTTCCTTCCACCTTTAACTAAACTAATTAATTCATCAGGATGCGAACCATAACTTTCTGGAAACAGATTTTCCATTGCAATTGCAAGTGGCTTCTTAAGTTGACCTTTGCCTTGTAACTGTCTACTTCTTTCCATAGCATTAATTCCAGCTTGAGCATAAGCATCATACGCTTCTTTAAGTGCATAATTTTCAGCACTTTGAACATGCCGGATTGTTTCCATAGACTCTTCCGATTGAGCCCACTGCGACGATGATGCTTCTTGAGAATATTTTAAATTTCGATTTAAATGTCTTAAGTGTTCATCAATGAACTCAGTGGGAAGTTTCGTATCCGAAGGAATCAAATCACTATACTGGTCTCTTGCTTCCTTTCTTAATTTCCATTTTTCATCCTCATCTGTTGTTTCTTCTAATCTCTGATAAAATTCTCTTGCTTTCTTAAGTTTTCTAATTTTATCAACATTATCATTAAAATCCCCACCATAATAAGTTGCATAACCTCTGGAAGTAGCGGCATTAGTCTCTAAGGTAGAAATGATGTACGCCTCTTCTGGTCTAACTTTTATCTCAGTTTCATCAGAAGTGTCGGCAAACCGTTTCCAATAAGATGAATTAAATTCGTCATCACTAATTTCCCCTTTTTTCCAACCACGCCAAATTTCTCTTGCCCGCAAAGTCATCTGTACTGATTCATCTTTCAAATCTTCCCAATCCATTTGCCGAACTTCAAACTTATTCTTTTCAAGGTCAAATTTTGGCACTCTTCTTTCATCAGTAATTCTATTACCAAAATAATCCATATAAATCAATCTGTCATAAGCATCATATTCACCTTGGGCTTTTTTCTTAGTACCATCAATGTCAGTATACTCCGTGCCTTCTTCCGCAGTATTCCAAACAGGACGTGCAACTCTTCTGTTTTTACGTGCTTCTTGAATTACAGCACCAGTTCTAGAATCAACTACTCGATACGTTGCCCTTTCCTCCTCTTCATCATACATCTTAAACTTATTTCCCTCGTTCCAGTCAGCATCAACTAGAGGTCGTTGAAATTCTCCAGTATGTACTACTACCGGTCCTCCCCTAGCAACGTCTGCAGCAAAACCAATTGCTCTTTTAATTTCATCAACCGCCATGTTACGATTTTGTTTAGAAAAATTACCTTGTTGGTCCATTCCGGCTAATCCCATAACCCCAACAGTAGCGTGAGTAGTAAAATCTGTTCGATTAGCAGTTTGCATTTCACGTAATGCCTGCCTTTGTAACTTACCATACATCCCCGGAGTGTGTCCTTGCCCAGAACCTTTTCCCTGACCCATAAAACCAAGCTCAACAGTTTTCGCTCCTGCTCGTAACTTTGCACTAACTGCTTGAACATTTGGAACCGGACCAAGACCAAGACTCATCCCCACATCACCTATTCCTACACCAACATCATTTGTGGATTTGTTATTTGGAGAAGGGCTAGAGCCACCATATTCTCTATCCATCGGCATTGCATAGCCAGTAGCAAAACTAGATCCAAAATCTACCATCTTTTTATGATAAAGAATAGACTAAAGTATATAAAAGTTACTTCATTAATGGCTTCGTCAGGAATAGAATATATTTGTATACTGCCTGCAAAAGGCACATATTTTGGGTTAGCACGGCACGGGCTTATTACACACTCATTCGCCCAAGTCACTTCACTTTGTTCCGTCTTTGACTTGGGCTTTACATTCATGTATGCCCTCAATTGGCGGTGCTCACCAAAAATATCGCGTGCCGGCATGCAGTATACAAAATCATATTATTCTGGACGAAGCCTCCATTAGTATCTTAAGAAAATAGAGAATAAAATCAAGAATATTAAACCACTAATTCTGATAACCAGTATTGCCGCCAGACTTGTACATGCCACGTAAATTAGCACTTATCGCTCTAGTTAAATTAGCTGCTCTAGCAACATCTTCAGTAAAAGAATACTTGCCATCTTCACCAGCTTCAACTTTCTTCTCCACGGCAGAAGCTAAGTAATTTACCCTTTTTTCTTCCTCGGCAGAAATATATCCCTTATCCTCAACCGCTTGTTTAATTCCAGTGATCTCATGATATAAGTTCTGCATCGGCTGTTGAGAAAGCTGCATGGCGTATTGAGAATTCATTAATTCTGGAGGTAATTCCACATGTTCTCTAGCAAGATCTTCTAATCCAATTGATTCTCCACTAACTCTTGGAGTTAAAACTTCTTTCAAAGAATTCTTATCTTTGTCTTCACTATCATCTTCCAGAACATCATAATCAGAAGTGCTTTTCTTACCTTTATGTGATTCTTGAACCTTAGCTTCATCTGGACTCATACCTTTAAAATCATCTTTTGACATCTGGGGAATGGGAACTTTATCTGCCCACTTTCTTCTTTCCGTTAACTCATCTTGAGATTCTTTTATGGCCTTCTCTGCTTCTGCGATTTCCTTCTTTTTTTCCTCTTCCAATTTCTTAAGAATTTTAATCCTCTCTTCCGGAGGAAGACCCTTAAGATCATCTTTAGCCATAATTAGATAAGAATGTTAGGAGATATAAAAAAGTTACCCCCTAATTTACCAAGCAATCATCCGGTGCGATTTCTTAAAATTCTTAAAAGTATTGAAAGCATAGAAGTTTGCATGCCCTAACATTTTGTCAGAAAGCGCTGCAGCTTTTTTAATATCTTGCGCTAGAGTATCCTTTTTCTGCTTTGATTTAGGAGTATAAAAAGTTCCAAAGAAGTTACTAAACATCGACTTTTGTTTCTTTTCAAATGTACTCCCACCAGTTTTCAGTTCCGTCGCCCCTCGAGCTTCAGCTAAATAAATATCTAATTCCTCTCCTAAAGATTCCATTGCATGCTTAACGGATTCAGAAACATCTCCCATTAACATCATCATTTCTTTCTCTTTAAACTGTCGATATTTATCGACTTGTTGATCAGTCCAAGAATAAACTCTAAGATTCATTTCAAATCTTCCCACATGAACAGGACCTCGCTGATAACCTTCTTGAACAACTTTCATTTCTGGTCTTGTACGATAAGTAAATGTTCCAAGAATGCAAGCATTTGCTCCAGACTTACCAACCTCTTTACGATGTCGAGCCAAAACTTCAATATCTAAAATGCTACCTTCAAACGCAGAAATTAATTCAGCAGAACTCATGTTCCTTTCTTTCATGGTTAATCTAGCAACGTGACGTAAGTACGGCTTGATCCAACCAATGTACATTTTAATAATTTCAAAGTGTTGTAATAAATACTGTAACATGAATCTTCGTCGAGTTTTGTGTTCGGTGTAAGTTCTCTTTTTCCATTCCATATATTGCCTTAAATGCCGACCAAGAACTCTTAAAACAGCTTCATTAAAGTCTTTTCTTAAGCCTTGAATATGGCGATCTAATTCTGCAACATTTAAGAATGGCGGAGCATCAAAAAATAAGTCTGGAAGAGTTACAAACTCTAGTTCTCTAGACATACCAAAAACGGAAGCAGCACTTTTTGCTCCACCTTGAACTAAATCAATAAACATTCCCTTTAAAGTTATTTCTGCTGATTTACTTCTTGCCCCTATATCTTTATCAGTTTGTTCATCACTTTCTTCATAATATCCTAATCGCTCGTCAATAATTCTTAATTCTCTAACCATTTGGAAAAGTTCTTTAATCATTTTTCCAGTAGTGGCTAAAAATTGTGAAATTTTATCCTGCTGACCGCCTAAACGCATTTGAGTAACACCAAAAAATGCTGAGTTCTCTGCAGCCGCAAAAGAGTCTTCTAATTTCTCAATAATCTTGAAATTCTGTCTAAATTCTTCTAAAACCCAAAAGTAAGGTTCTTCTAAACTTAAATCATACATCTCTAAAGAAAGTTTGTAAGCTTTTTTGGGCTCTGGAAAACCAGTATTACCATACAATTCTCTAAGAACTTCTGTATATTCCTCTTCAAATCCAAATTCTTTCAATAAATCTGATCGAAGTTGTAACCCCGGACCATGAAAAAAACTTTCTACCATCTCATTAAATACCTCTTTATAATGTATAAATAACTTTTTTGTTTAATAATCTTTTTGTTTTTTGCAGATTAAAAACCATAAACCACTTTTTTCAAAAAATCTAACTTTAAACCCAATCGAAGATAATTCATTTTTCCATTCAATGGAACTAAACTTGTTTTTTTCTTTAACTGCTTGCCATTCATTTATCCCTTTAGCCCCAAAAACAGCAACAAACAATCCATTTTCTTTCAAAACCCGGTTAATCTCGTTCAAAAGATCAACCAAATGATCAATATAATTTAAAACAAATATTGCTGTTACCGAATCAAACTCCTCATCACCAAAGGAAAGTTTTTGTTCTAAATCACCAACAATTCTTTGAGAACAATTATCATTCAATCTTAATGCCTTATCAGAAAAGTCAAAACAAGTTGAAGAGATATAAGAATTTGCCCCAGCACCTAGATCCAAATTATTCTTTGAACACACCTTCTTCAATTCACTAGTAATTAATTCTCGTTTTTCTTTTTCAATTTTCCATTTCCACATGTATGCTTCTGCACTCCAAAATGCTTTATTGTTATCTGGCCAACCTTTTGCCCAACTTACCCTTTTAGAAATAATCTTCAGCTTATCAACTACCTTTTCACCATGCTGCAATTCAATTAATCCCGAAAGAAAATCAGTTTCATAGTCCATTTTAAAAATAATTCCTACTTATTATTGATCAGGTTTATTATCCAATTCAGTTTAAATTAAAACAACAACACAAACAAATTAACAAACCCATTTAAGATAAAACCACCTGCAAGGTTATCAACCATTAAAATAAAGGTAAGTAATAAAATACGCCCTAAGCAGATATACATCTCTCTACCAACAAAGTAAGGTGCGATTGTCCCATCAGCACTATCGTATTCTAACGCCCCCAAAGGAGATTCCATTGCCCCATAAGTTATTCCCCCTAAGACAGTAATTCCCATTATTTGTCCAACAGTAGACACAAATGCTCTTAGGAACCAAGAAACTGATTCAAATCCAGTAGTCCACAAAATAATTTTTCTTTTACTAGTATGATCACTAAACTTCCCTATAATTAAAACTAAAGCTGCGCTAAGACCAGAAAGTAAGAAACCCACAAAACCTAAACTAAGATAATCATTAAGAATTACAAAAATAAATAATGGCCAAACTACTCCAGCAGCCATTGATCTCATACCCCGAGCCATAAAAACTAACGGATATTGCCAATGGTTTTTGTCAAACAAAGAATTAAAACCAAAATGATATTTGATATAATTTTCTTTACTTAAGAAAAGAGATAGTGCTGACAATAATAAAATTAAAGATACAAGAACAAAAACTATTCTAAACCCAACATATTTAATTAATACTCCTCCAATTAAAGGACCTAACATAGTTGCCAATATTGAAATCCCTGCTCGTTTTCCAATTTCTTCGCCCCTGTGTTTTTTATCACTGGCATGATGAAATACAAGATGCATCCCCACCCAATAAAATGATACTGAAGACCCAAGTAAAGCTGCAACTAATGGTAAAGGAAAATTCCAAACAGGTAATAAATACAAAGTGAGAATGAAACTCAAGTACAAAGGAACACTAAGAAGTATTGAATGTTTTAATCCAAATTTAGAACTAAACTTTGCCGCCAGAGGAGTACAGATTGCTAAGACTCCAGCATAAAAAATAAAGAATTGTAACGTTGTCTGCATACTGTATCCTAATTCAATGTGTAAGTATAACGGAACAAATAAGGCAATTAAAGAGATTGCAAAAGACCTTAGTGCCGCTGAGACATAAATTTGTGTTAACTCTTTATGTGGGAAAAACCTCCACCAGAAATGATTATGATGATTATCCATACATTAAAGAACATATTTGTTGTTTATAATAATTTCTATTTAGAACCAAGCTTAATTATTTTCTTGTATTCAGGATTTAATTCAACTGCTTTCTTAAATGCATTATACGCCTTTTCTTTATCTCCCATATGATTATAACACATTCCAAGATTTTTGTAAGCAGAAGCATCATTTGGATTAATTTCAATTGCTTTAAGGAAGTGTTCAATTGCATTAACAAAATCTTCTTCTTGAACATAGATTACTCCTAAATTAGAATAAATAGAAGAAATGCCAGAGTTAAGTGTTTTTGCTTTTTCTAAATAATCTTTAGCCAGGGAATTTTTTCTCTCAAGAAGACAGATAGTTCCTAAATTAAACCAATTTAACCAAAAGGAAGGGTTTAATTTTGCTGATTGGTTGAACATCTCTTTAGCAAGTTCAATCTTTTTATTCTCTAAGTATTGTCTGCCTAACTCAAAGTAAGCATAGTAATCTTTTTCTTTTTTTACTTTTTTCTCTCCTAATTTTTCATATAAATCCCATTTTTTCTTCCAAGTCACTAAATTCATCTTTCCATAATGATGAATAGGAATAACTGTGTTGAGAATATTTCCTTTAATTGAAGAACTAACGTCCTCATGTACAACTCCAGAAAATAAAATGGTTTCTTTATTTTTGAACAATCTTATTATTGGTGTAGGCATCCACCCAGCCTTGTCGTTACTTTCAACATAATTATCATTATTAGAAATGATAAAAATTTCTTTGCCCTGACCTGCAGCTGACACATTTATGTTTTGAAAAGAACCATAATTAAGATCTTCTTTAGATTTGAAATAATTTCTTTGAATTAAAACAAATCCTTCTGCCCCATTATTATCAATAAATTCTTTAATTGTATGATGGTCTTTTTCCGAAATTGTTTCGTCCGCATCCAAAACCAAAATCCAATCTCCTGTTGCGTGTTTTAAAGATTCATTTCTTGCTGCAGAAAAATCATCACACCATTCAAAGTCAAATACATTATCCGTAAACTTCCTTGAAATCTCTTTGGTTCTATCAGTACTCCCAGTATCCACAATAATGATTTCGTCAACCAAATTTTTTACTGAATTTAGACACTGTTCTAAGAAAAGATCTTCATTTTTAGTAATCATACATAATGAGATTGTTTGTTTTTTTGTCTGTTTCATTTTAAGGTTTTAAAAAATATTTTTTTATCCTCCTTCTTAAAATTATTCGCACTAATTCTTGCTTTAATCATATTAATATTATATTCGATTTGTCCTTTAACTGGTGAACCTAACTTCAATGCTTTTTGATAAGCTTGTAACGCTTTTTCATAAACATTTTGACTAAAATAACAAAAACCCAAGGCACGATAAACTCTTTCATCGTCTCTCAACTTTAAGAAATTTTTTAAAAGTAAAATTGCATCCCCAAATCGTTCTAAGTCCCTTAGGCGATAACTTAGATTTAGAACATAATTAACATTTTCCGGTTCTAACTCTACCCCCTTACTAACATATTCTAAGGATTTCTCAAGGTTCTTGAGGTAAGTCCCATAATAAATCCCAACATCATTGTAACTCTTAGCGTAATAAGGATAATTTTTAATATTCTTTAATGATAGTTTGAAATACGTTTCCTGTTTTTCTTCAACATCACCAACTCCCTTCAGCTCTTGGTAATGATGAATAGGAACAAGAAGCTCCATTATTTTCCCTTGTTGTTTTTTTAAGGACGGTTTAATAGTTTCATGAACACAATAATCATAAAAAATATTTTTAGATCTTTTAAACAAACGTACAATGCTTACAACATAAAAACCTTTAAAATTTTCATCTTCAATCTCAACAAAATCTGGGTGATTCATAAAATTATTAGTATAATGTAATTGAGGTAGTTCATAAGCAACGGTGGCCTTATCATATACAGCGCTTTTAGAGATAATATCTTTTATTTTTTGATGATCGGTTCTAATAATTATTTCGTCTGCATCCAAAACCAAGATCCAATCACTGGTTGCGTGTTTTAAAGATTCATTTCTTGCTACAGAAAAATCATCACACCATTCAAAGTCAAATACATTATCCGTAAACTTCCTTGCAATCTCTTTGGTTTTATCAGTACTCCCAGTATCCACAATAATGATTTCATCAACTAAATCTTTTACTGAATTTAGACATTGTTCTAAGAAAAACTCTTCATTCTTAGTAATCATACATAATGAAATTGTAGCCATAATTAGAAAATGGGAGATTAGATTAATAAGATTTTCTAAAAAATATTTGAAAGTAATGGACCCGGTGAGAATTGCACTCACGACCTCCTGCGCAAATGGCACGTCATTTGATAACGAAGCGACTGCGTTCATTCCATTCACTTAGTCACTAAAAGTAATGGACCCGGTGAGAATTGCACTCACGACCTCCTGCGCAAATGTCACGTCATTTGATAACGAAGCGACTGCGTTCATTCCATTCACTTAGTCACTAAAAGTAATGGACCCGGTGAGAATTGCACTCACGATTTCCCGCGTTCTAAACTTTCCAGTTAGTCAGGCGGACGTCATAGCTACTAGACCACGGGTCCATTAGTAATAAAAATCATCACCTAATTAAAAAACCTTTCTATCTAGGATTTATTTTTACGTTAAGTATATAAACCAAAATAAATTAACAGATAAAGATGGATGTTCAACAAAATCAACAACAAATTAGAACTCAGCCACAAGTAGAACAGCCAATTTATGTTTTACCACAAGTAAAGACAAGAGCATTAGTTCCAAAAATAGTTACTCTTCTGGTATTAGGAGGGATTTTTTATTTAGGAGTATTACTTAACTTATCATTGCTTGACATTACTGAGGACATTACTAATATTGTTAACTTAGTATCATTAATAATTTTACTTTGTATTATTGCCCTAGGAATCTTTTTATCAGTTCATAGAGCAGAAACCTCTTACAAATTCTATCGAAGTAGATTAAGTCAAGGGAAGAAATCAATCAATTATATCAACATAATAAACACAACCCCAAAACGGGGTTTTTTGGATAAAATATTTAAGACTTACACCATTAACCTAGGAGGAGAATTCCATTTAAGACATATTTCTCAAAGTATCCAGATAAGTGGATATTTACAAAAACTAATTAATTATAATGCAGGCAATAAGTCTCATAAAACTTATTGACAAACTATATTAGAAAGCATAATCAAACTAAATAATGCTTTCTTTATATTCAAAACAGAATCAGACTAATTCTTACCAAAATGGTTCTCGATAAGAACAACAGTTAAACCTAATAATAAAGGTCCCAGAATAACACCAACCACTCCAAATACAATTAAACCACCAAGGATACCTAAAAAAGTAATCATAGGATGAATCTTCGCTTTAGAACCCATGAGTTTTGGTTTAACTAAAGTTTCAACACTACCAATAAATAACATCCCATAAACAAATAATAAAATTCCTTGAACTATTCCCCATGTTGATGCCTGCAAAATCCCTTGAACTATCAAAATAAGTGATGCCGGCACCCAAATTAAAGTTGCACCGACAACTGGAATTAAAGCGAGGACCATCATCACTAATCCCCAGAATAATGGAGAAGGGATTCCAAAGATCATAAAGCCGATTGCTCCTGTAATTCCTTGAATTAATGCAACAATACCATAACCATAAGTAAGTCCATGAACAATTTCTTTAGCCCTCTTAAAGAAGTGATTATAATCTTTCTGTTTCATCATCAAATAATCATTAAGTCTTCTTAATAAGGCGGGTCCGTCTTTTAACAGATAGTAAAATGAGAACAACATTACTATCAAACTTAAAAGGAATTTTGGAACACTGGCAAGAAAACCCGAACCTTTTTGCATAACCCAACCAGTAAGTGTTTTAGCTAATTCTTGAATTTGGAAATTAATTTCAGAGTTGCTTAAAACTCCTTTCAAGGATTCACATAAATCTAAATTGCAGTCACTAAAAAAGCCAACTGCTAACTTCTGCTTAACTAAAATAAACAAAGCGTATGACTCATGCACTAAAGTATTAACAAAGTAAACAGAAGGTAAAACAATTATCAAAACAACCAAAAAACATAATAATCCTGCAGCAACAGAATTGTTTATTTTTTTAGACATCCATTTGTAAACTGGATAAAGCAGATATGCTAATAGTGCACCCAAGAACACTGCAATAAAAAATGGTTTGATGAGTATAAAAGAAACTATCAGTAACAAAATTAAGATCAATATTGGCACGTGTTCCTTGTATTTAATTTTAATCAACCTCTTTTAATGTGATTGAGAAGATTTTCTAGATATATAAACTTTACTTTAAATGATGATCCAGAATAATAAAGAAAAAGAAAAAAAATAAAGCCGTTAGGCTTATTCTGTGGTTGTGTCGTCAACTACTGGTTCATCAACTACTGGTTCTTCAACTACTGGTTCTTCAACCATAACAGTTGGAGCCCCGATAGTTGCTGTAGCATAACTAGTTCCTTCAACTTCAACTTCCATACCAGTTAAATCGCCCGCTCTTTGAGCAATAACACTGCCAGCAAGTCTAGTATCAGCACCAGAGTAACCTGCAACTAACATAGCCATGTAGTCACCATTCTCAAACAACTTAATTCTTGCTGTTCCTGGAGTAAATCCGTCTGCACAGTTTGCAGGGTTGCCCATTAACTCAGCAGCCACACTATTTACACAAGGTCCACCAACAACGATTAAGTTTTGCATACTTACATCAGCCACTTCACTATCTAACTTAGTTGCATCAACAGTGTTAACAGATGTTAAAGTTCCATCGCCAGATGCTACACTCGTTGTTGCTCCACTAGTGAAGTAAAGTTGAGGTAGGCTCTGTGCTTTTGGATAAGTCAAAGTAAACTCATCCGGATCACTACTTGGTTCTTCAAACGTAACAAATGCTCCCATGGAAGTGTATCCGTAAGTTACATCTGTTACTCCATCAGGTGCTAACAAAGTCAAACCAGCAAGCGAAGCCCTTAACTCAGGATCTGATGTTCCAGAAGTGATGTTAAGTACCAAGTCAGATGGTGCTAAGTTGTCGTAGTCGTCAGTGTTTGGTGTTGACTGGGTTATGGTTACATAATCCTGGTTTGTTGATGCATTACCTTCAGTATCAGCGTCCCAAGCGAATGTAAACTCTGGCCCGTACGAATCAATGAAAGTTACAATGTTACTACCAACAGTTCCGCCACCATCAAGATCAACATCAATTTGGAAGTCATCAAATAAGTTCCCAGAAGCATAATTAACTAGGAAAGAATAACCGCCTAATTTAATCGTTGCTACTGTTCCAGCCTCTGAGGAATTAGTTGTTGCAGAATATTCTAAAGTTTCGCCACTTCCTTGGTTCTTAAACTTAATTTTTGGGCTAGTTTTAGAGGTTTTGTCTGCACCCATATACTGCAATAAGTACGACTTACCTGCTCCAGAACTAGAGTCACCAGATGTCAACACAAAGTAATCATCCTTATAGATGTCTGTACCTTCTGTTAAAACTAAAGCCTTCCTGTTATTGTCAGAACCAACATCTGTTTCCTTACCAAAAGAAAGGTTATACTGTTTATCAGCATAAGCAACTGGAAGATCTACAGCATTGTCGTCACCATCGAACACATGTAATTCATATCTTCTTGATGAAGATTTCTTTAACATGATATCATGTGTTGTTTCTGTAGTTAAACCTTTATACTCTACATCAAAAGCATTGGTAAATAACAATTCTTTCTCATCACCAGCAGCCATAATTACGTCACTTAGCTTTTCACCAGACCCAACAAAGTAATCATCCTGTGCAGTCATGTTTATCTCAATTGTAGTGATGGAAAAAGTAGTGTTATCATCCGAACCGGTAATTATAACATCTGCACCATCAATTGATTCTGAACCAACTACTAACTCAGTAGATGATCCCCCAGTAGCTACACCAGTGTCTTGCAATTCCACTTTTTGTGCTCCTAAGAAGAAACTTGAGGAATGAATTCCACCAGCATATCCTTGATAAAGCACATCGCTAATACCAATTTCTGTCTTATCACTTAAAACGAAAGTAGATCCGTCAGAAATTTTGTTAGTAGTCTCTCCGTTAACAACAAACTTAGCATAAGTTTCGTCTACATATGATAAAGTAACGTCGAATTCCTTTTCACCAATAGTGTATGTTTTAGATTCTCCTTCAAGTAAGGTGTCGCTTGTTGCACCTGCCATCAAAGTTAACTTAACTCCTCCACCAGTTGCTGCTGTTCTTCTAGCCTGTACTACATTGTAATCCTTACCAAATAAGCTAAGAGTAGTGTCTTCAAAATCATCTAAATACAATCCATCTGTAGCTGCAGTTCCAGTAGAACCAGTAATGTCAGATGTAGCAGTAGAAGTAAATTCTAACTTGTACCTAGCAATTGGCAAACCATTCTTAACATAAAAGTGATCTGCAGTTGTATCATCATCGTTTTCAACATACTTTACAAGACCAGACGTTGTAGTTAAATCATCAAAGAACAAAAATTGTTGATAACCAAAATCATTCTCATTAGTATTCCAACTTCCATCAGCTAATGCAGCTAACTCATCGTTCCCTATAAAAGTACTAAGGTTCTGAATTGTTTCACCTGCTTGTGTTGATGTTGTACCATCGTTGTTTGCAGTTTCTAAAAACTTAGCAGAAGTTCCAACCATCCAAGCGTCTCCTTCAACACTAACTGTTGCAGATTCACCTGCGGCCATATATTTCATACCTGCTGCAATGTCTGTTAATGCAATATTGTCAACTGTAGCAGCATTTTCACCAACTACAAAATATCCGTCGAAAACTCCGTCCTTAACGAACATATCTGGGTAATTTCCCAAATCAGCCGCTAGAGCTCCCATTGCGGTAGCACCTAACATTGCTACTCCGGTACCGACAGCGAATAATCGCTTTACCATATTTCTTACTTTCATTTTCAAAACACACCTCCGTGTTTAAATGTACGTGTTTGTTTATACGCCAACAAAACTTATTTTTGGCGCATATTTTTATTAACCTTATCACACCTCTTCCCCGTCGTATAAAAATTCCGAAAGAAGCACTCAACTCAAGTACACCTTTTCGATTTTATAGACGAGCATCTGATAAGATCATGACTAAAAACCCAAATTCGATTTATAAGTCTTTCGCAAAACTTCCTCCACAAAACAAATATATTTGAGGCACAGGACCCCAGACCTAGATATTTTCCCCAAAAGCCGTGTCGTTATTCAAGAATAACAAACCCCGAAGTTATAGAACTATGTTCTATTTAATAACTATAAGTAAAAAGAAAAAGAGAATTTTAAGCCCCAATTGACAAAATTAGGTCAAAAAGTAGCTAAACAGTTTATCCTTCAATTCTGAGACTTTAATTCGCTCTTGTTTAGTACTATTTCTATCTCTAAGCGTAACAGAATCATCTTCTAAGCTGTCAAAATCCACCGTAATACAGTAAGGAGTCCCGATTTCATCTGCTCGGGCATATCTTCTCCCCACAGAACCAGAAGCATCATAGAAACAAGGATAACAACCCTTGATCCCATTATAAACTTCTTCAGCCTTAGCAACCAACTCAGGCTTGTTCTTTACTAAAGGAAAAACTGCACAGAAAAATGGAGCCAGCTTTGGAGCAAACTGCATAACCATATTTCCTCGTTCCTTATCTTCTTTGTAAAACAAATCCAAGATAGAATAAACATGTCGATCAACTCCAAAAGACAATTCTAAGACGTGAGGAATAAACTTCTCTCCAGAATTTTCATCAATAATTTCCATTCTTTCTTTTGAGATCTCTTGATGTCCCTTCAAATCATGATCTGTTCGGTAATGTAAACCACCAACTTCATAAAAACCATGTTCACTCAAATCAATTTCTAAATCAAAGTGATACTTATTATAGAACGCCTTCTCTTTATCATCTAACTGATAACATCGAAACTTTTCTGGTGGAATATTAAGAACATCAAAGTAAAACTGTTGAATTTTTGCCAGATGATAAACATAAAATTGTGGTAAGCCCGCTCCCACCAACTGAGAAGCAGTAATTTTATTTGAAGTTGCTCCTTTTTTACGATCTTTTTCCAAAAGAACATTTAATTCATAATCTTTAATACTTTCAAAATCGGGATGGGTTCCAATTTTGTTTGGATTGAAGAAAATTTGCAATTCTGCTTGAGTAAATTCTCTTTGCCTTAAAGTTAAATTCCTAGGAGAGATTTCATTCCTATAAGCCCTTCCAATAAGAGCTAAACCCATTGGCAACTTTCTTCTTAACAGTTCGAATTGTAATTTAAAATTAACATAGGGAGATTGAGCAGTTTCAGGTCTTAAATAACCAGTTGAAGAAGTACTAACTCCAAGCTGTAAAGGAAACATCATATTAAAAGTTTTAACATCAACAATCTTAGTTCCAGAAACGGGACATTTAATATTATGCCTTTCAAACAATTCTTTCATTTCTTTAATAGTTAATCCCTCAAATCGTTTTCCCAAAGATTTTTCTAATAAATGGTCTGCCCTTTCAAAATGGCCGGTTTCGCTAATTGCTACAGGATCAGTAAAGTTATCTAAATGCCCAGAAGCTTTGAAAACTTTCTCATGCATCACATTAGCAGTTTCAATTTCATAAAAATTATCATCCAAACTTAAGAAAAACTTTCTCCAAACATCTTCAAAATTCTTTTTTAATCTCGTTCCCAAATGACCATAATCATAAAACCCAGATAAACCACCATAAATTTCTGATGAAGGATAAATAAAACCTTTTCTCTTACAAAATGTTGCCAATTCTTTAGTTGTTAATGCCATTTCTAAACAGATTAAAAAGAACCTTATTAAGTTTTTGGCAAATTTCGGGATTTATTTCTTTAACCAATCAACTTCATCATCGCTTAAATCTAATTCCTCTGCAATCTGTTTATTATTAGAATTTCTAAATATCTGTTGAAAATAAGGGATTTGATCAATCGCCACTTTCTTAGAAGTGTGTGTAGCAATTGCTAATTTTTCAGCAATCTCTTTCTTCTTAGCCAATTTCATATTAGATTGCCAAATTCTCAATAAACGCATAGTTTGCTTGTAAGGGATAAAATTAGGATTCCGTTCATCCTTAGCCGAAGAAATTCCAGCAGTAAGTAAATTATTAATATAAACTAAGAATCTCCAATGTTGTTGACGCTTGATTCTTCCAGTAAAAACATCTGCCCTGCTTATATGTTCATAAGCCCTTGCTAATGATTTAGGAGCAAGATATTCTTTAGGAAGATTTTCATCCATCCAAAGAAATACTTCATTCATTTTCAAATCAACATCATTTAAAGCAGGAAGAGCATTTTCAACGGATGAAGATTTGAATATAATAGATAGTGCATTCATTATAGACTCTGTTCTTTTTCTATCAGAAATCCCTTCTAAGTCTGAAAATATAAAACTGCCATCAGCTGAGTTTGCTTGTAAATCTATTAATGCCCCCCTTAAATCTCCATCAACTTGCCTTGACAAACTATTAATAGCTTTTTCTTCATACTTAATACCCTCTTGTTGTGCCACCCATTCTAAAGCATGAGAAACGGTCCGATATTGTAATTTATGAAACTCAATCATTTGACTAACTTTCTTTAATGCTTTCAACTTAGAATTAAAAGGATCATTTGCAGTTAGAATCACAGGAAAAGTGGATTTTTCTATTGCTTTTGTTAATGCTTGTACCGCCCCACGATCCTTAACTCCAGAAACATTATCAATTTCATCAATCAAGATTAGTTTTGGCTTGAAAAATAAAGACTGTTGGCCCAGTACAGAATTAAGAAATGTTTTCATGGCATCTTGGTTCCTCAGATCTGAAGAATTAATTTCTAATAGGTCATAATCTAATTGTTTTGCTAAAGCATAAACTGAAGAAGTCTTCCCATTACCAATTGGGCCATAAAGTAAAGCTGCCCGAAATTTCTTCTGTTTATAATTAACAATAAAATCTTTCAGTTCTCCAACTGCTTTCTGCTGTCCAAAGACTTGATCCGAATTTTGAGGAGCATATTTAGTAGTAAAAAGTTCCATAAGAATAACTGGATCGTTGTATATATTAATAGTTTGCGGTCATTCTAGTTCTGAAGATTAGAAATCTATTTAAATAAACTTCAAGTCTAAATTTTGGTGATAGACATGCGTAAAGGACTAACATATTCTAATGTATTACTCGTACCAAAGAAAACCCCATTAAAATCTAGGCAAGAAGCTGATGTTAAAACTAGATTTACAAGAAATGTAGAACTAAACATTCCTTTGGTAAGTTCTAATATGGTTACCGTTACAGAACATAAAATGGCCATAGCGATGGCTAGAAAAGGTGGATTAGGAACAATTCACCAGTTTGGAACAATAGAAGAACAAGCAGAAGAAGTTAGAAAAGTAAAAAGAAGCACCAGTTATATTATTGATGATCCAATTTCTATTCAAAAAGATGCAATAATGGAAGATGCAGTACAATTAATGCAAGAAAAAAGCATCACTAGCATTCTTGTTAAGGATGGAGAAGAATTAATAGGAATTTTCACAAAAAGAGATTATCTGTTTGAAAACGATTTAAGAAAGCCCATTCAAATGGTAATGACCCCAAAAGAAAGGTTGATTACCGCAGAATTTGGAATTGATTTAGAAGAAGCTAAAAAAATCTTACATCAACATAGAATAGAAAAATTACCTTTAATGTTAAATGGGAAAGTTAAGGCATTAGTTACAACTAAAGATATTAGTAGATTAGAAAAATGGCCCCTGGCATGTAGAGATCAAAAAGGCAGATTAAGAGTTGCTGCCGCTCTTGGTGTAAGAGATACATTAGAAAGAGCTAAACTGTTAGTAGAAGCTGGAGTAGATGTTTTAGTTTTAGACGTTGCCCATGCCCATTCAGATTTAGTTATTGAAAAGTTAAAAGAATTGAAAACTAATTTCCAAACAGATGTAATGGTCGGCAATATTGGTACTGCGGAAGCGGCTAAAGATCTGATTGAAGCAGGAGCAGATGGATTGAAAGTGGGTATTGGGCCATCTCCAGTTTGTAGTACCAGAATAATTTCTGGAGCAGGAATCCCACAATTAACTGCGATTATGGACGTTGTTTCAATCGCTAAACAGCACAATATTCCTATAACCGCGGATGGGGGAATGAAATTCCCAGGAGATGTTGCTAAAGCCATCGCCGCTGGCGCTTCAACAATTTATTCAGGAAGTTTCTTTGCTGGAACTGATGAAACTCCAGGCATGATTATAATGAAAGATGGAAAACGATATAAAAAATATCACGGCAGCGCTTCTTATGAAAGTAGCCATACAAGACAAGAAAACCAACAAGGTAAACAATTCAAAGAAAGATTAGATGTTTTTGTGGAAGGAGTTTCTAACTTAGTGGACTATAAAGGACCAGTGAGTGAAGTTATTAAATATCTAGTTAAGGGATTGAAAAGTGGCATAAGTTATTGCGGTGCCAGAAATATTAAAGAAATGCAACAGAACGCCGAGTTTATTGAAATTACTGATGCTAGTTGGAAAGAAAGTAATACTCGTGGCAATAAAGTTAGTGAGTAAATGTTAAATGATTTTGGGAGTAGCGCAGTGACAAGCAAACGAGCAAAGCAAGTTTGCTCGCAGGTCACTGAGGCGCATTTTTCCGCGTTTTAGGAAAAATCTAAGGCGCCGTGCCCTACTCTCAAAATTATAAAAAAAGACTTTCTAAGTAAACATTTTTAAATACACACTTTCTTGGTTATTCTTAATATGGAATTACCAAAAAGATACGATCCAAAAGAATCTGAAGATAAGTGGCAAAAGTTCTGGCAAGAAAACAAAATCTTCAAGTTTGAAGAGAATAGCACTAAAGAAATTTATTCAATCGATACTCCTCCACCGTATGCTTCTGCAGACCATCTTCATGTAGGACATGGAATGCATTATTCTCAGTTTGAATTTGTAGCCAGATTTCAAAGAATGTTAGGAAAAAATGTTTTCTTTCCAATGGGCTATGATGATAATGGGTTGCCAACAGAAAGATTTGTTGAAAAGAAATATAAAGTTAACAAGTCAAAAACAACCAGAGCAGAGTTTATTAAATTGTGTTTGGAAGAAACTAAAAAAACAGGATTAACTTATTATAACTTATTCACAAAATTAGGATTCTCTATTGATTGGGATTTATTATATCACACTATTGGAGAAGGAGCAAGAAGAACTGCTCAAAAATCTTTCATGGATTTATACAAAAAAGGTAGGATGGAAAGATTGGACATTCCAACAACTTGGTGTGTTTCATGTCAAACTACCATTGCTCAAGCAGATTTAGAAAGTGCAGAAATGAGTTCTCACTTCAATGATATTATCTTTAAACATGGTGGAAAAGATTTAATTATCGCTACTACAAGACCTGAATTACTTCCTGCTTGTGTAGCATTATTCTATAATCCAGAAGATGAGCGTTATCAAGAATTAAAAGGTAAGTTTGCAAAGGTTCCATTATTTGATTATGAAGTTCCAATCTTAAGTGATGAGTCTGTTGCTAAAGATAAAGGAACTGGCTTGATGATGTGCTGCACATTTGGAGATAAAGAAGATATTGAAAAATGGCACAGGCATAACTTACCCTTAAGAGTAGCATTAACCGAATATGGTAAGATGAATGAACTTGCTCTTAAATATTCCGGATTGAAGATTAAAGATGCCAGAAAAGAAATTATTGAAGATTTAAAAGCTGAAAATTTATTAATTCGCCAAGAAGAAATTACCCATCCCGTTAATGTTCATGAACGTTGTGGAATAGAAATTGAATTTCTTAAAAAACCACAATGGTCAATTAAAGTTTTGGATAAAAAAGAAGAATTGATTGAAATTGCTCAGAAAGTTAATTGGCATCCAGAGTATATGAAAGTTCGTTATGAACATTGGGTTAAGAATTTACAATGGAATTGGGGAATTTCCAGACAAAGGTATTATGGTGTGCCATTCCCATTATGGTATTGTAAAGACTGTAATGAAGTTCTATTTCCAGAAGAATCAAAATTACCAATAGACCCTCGTGAAGAAAAATTTGCAGGCAAGTGTAAATGTGGGTCTGAAAACATAGAACCAGAAATGGACGTAATGGATACTTGGATGACTTCTTCCTGTACTCCAGAAATTAATGCTAAATGGGGAGCAAAGGACGAAAGAAAAAATTTCTTACCAATGTCCCTAAGACCGCAAGCACATGATATTATTAGAACATGGGCATTCTATACAATAGTTAAATCATATTTCCATTTCAATGAAATTCCTTGGAAAGACATTATGATTTCTGGACATGGACAAGATCCTTCTGGACAGAAAATGAGTAAATCTAAAGGAAATTTTGTAGTTGCCCAAGAAGTAATCAATAAATATTCAGCAGACGCATTTAGATTTTGGGCAGCTTCCGTTAAATTAGGAGATGACCTCCCTTATCAAGAGAAAGATGTAGTTACTGGACAAAAATCAATTACAAAATTGTGGAATGCATCTAAGTTTGGATTAATGCACTTAGAAGATTATAATCCAAGTGAAGCAACTGAAGTGTTTGATAAATGGTTACTGAGTAAATTACAAAAATTGATTAAAGAGAGTACAGAACAATTTTCTAAGTATGAATATAGTAAAAGTAAAGCTGCTGTTGATAAATTCTTCTGGCAACATTTCTGTGATAACTATTTAGAAATTGTTAAAGATAGATTGTATAATCCTGATGTTCGTGGTGCGGATGCCCGTAAAAGTGGACAAGAAGGAGTTTATCAAGCAATTTTGGGAATTATAAAGATGGCTGCGCCAATTATGCCACATATTACCGAAGAGATTTATCAACTCTTCTTCGCCGCTAAAGAAGATTGTAAAAGTATTCATGTTTCCAAATGGCCAGAGTTTAATTCTAAATTAGTCGACGAAACAGCAGAGTTAACTGGCGATTTAGGAATAGATATTATTAGTACTGTCCGTAGATTTAAGTCAGAACAGCAACTTTCATTGAAAGAAGATTTACAAAAATTAATACTTGTAAGTTCCGAGGAAAAGTTTCAAGAGATGGTTGAATCAATTAAAGATGATTTAAAAGCAGTATTAAAAGTTAAAGAAATTAGTTTCTCAGGAGAGACAACGCTCGAAACAGAGAAATTTGCTGTAAAAGTAGGAATTTTAAGGTAAATTTCCGAAAGCTTTTTAATAAGAAGAAAAATAATAATTACTCTTATGATCGTGAAGATTACGTTCAGAAGATCAAAATTAAATTGTTGAGGTGTATATAAAATGGAAGCATATTGTGTTAAGTGTAAAGCAAAAAGAGAAATGTCTGAAGCTAACGAAGTTGCCATGAAAGGAAAGGGTGGCGTAGAAAGACGAGCTATGAAAGGTAAATGCCCAGAGTGTGGTACTACAATGTTCCGAATTATGGGAGCAAAAAAAGAAGGAGAAAAATAATCTCCTTTTTATTTCTATTTTTATTATGATTTATCTGTTTGATTTGGATGATACTTTAATTGATACAAAAATTTATTCTAAGATATATCCTTTAATTGTCTCTAAGATTTGTTCTGATTTAGATATTAATGAGAAGGAGTTGTTTGTTAAAGCTGCTTCTCTTGGAATGAAGAAGAATAAGCATGGAAACTATGATTCTGGAGAACTTTGTAAGAAGTTAGATTTGTTAGATTTATATTATCCCATTCTTGAAGAAGAGATTAAAGTTAATGACGTTTTATTTTCTGAAGTTAAAGAAGTGTTTAGTACCTTGGTTTCAAGAGGCAATAAGATTGGAATTGTTTCTAATTCTATGTTACGTACGATTAAATTGTATTTAGACAAGTATAACTTATCGGTTGATTTTATCTTTAGTTCTGATTATACTGGCTGCAATAAAGATTCAGTAGATTATTGGAAGAAACTAATTGCTGCTGAAAGTCTAGTTCCTTCTGAATGTATTGTTATTGGTGATGATTACGAAGAAGATGTCAAGGTTCCTTCTTCTCTTGGGTTTAAAACCTTTTATCTAGATAGTAGAGATAAGTGGAAAGATATCTTAATGCTCTAATCCCATTCTAAAATCAGTTAAATCTAAGATAATCTCTAGAATCTGTTTCATGTTATTAACATATATTAATTCCATTGTTGGAATTTTCTTTGCATGTTTAACAATTAATTCCTTAACATGGTCTCTATTTCTACTTAGCTCATTAACTTTCTTTAAATCAAATTTGTAGAACAACTCATAATATAAAAAGATGGAATTGTTTATTTTAGTAATAATTTCTAAGGAATGAGGATGATATTTTTTATTATGCTTTAAAGCATCCCGAGCATTATATTTAATCACATCAACAATCTTATCAATAGAAGCAATGATATGGGCATAAAAACTTGTTTTCTTTACGTCAGGATAGCCATACTTATTTAGTAAACGTAAGGAATAACTAATAAAACGATTAATGTTATCATGATTTTCTTCAATAGATTCGAGCAATACCTTATTATTATCCTTGATTCCAACTAAAAAACTTTCAGTAGCTTCTTTTAACAATAAAAAGGCTCTTCTTAAAATAATCCTAAAATCTTCATTCGTTTCTTTTATCAAAGATTTAACAATAATGTAATTTGCTGTTTGTTCAATCACTTCAGCACCAATACATCTGCTAACAATTTCATTAATAACAGAAGAAAAAGTGACTTGGATGTTTTTTCGATAATAAATCGTTGTTGGCTTTTTAAAATTTAATTTGATTTCTCCATAACCAAAACGATATAAGCTTTGGACATAAAGTAATGCAGAAGTTCGATCTAGTTCTGAAATGTCAACGGAGATTTTGTTAAGTTTGATAGATTCGGTAGTGCTTAAGATTATTTTATTACCTTCTTCTTCAACAAATAAAGAATCTCCTTTCTTTAGTTTCCTTTCTTTTAGCCATTTACTTGGTACTGAAAGAGTTAAGCTACTAGGCCCATGCTGAATAAGCTTTCTTTGTTCCATACAAGCTTATTGTTCTGTTCTTTTTTAAAGTTTTTGCTTAAATGTACACTATGTACATCATGTATGGGTTAGATATACATATTGCTGCGGTTATTACTACTATTATGAAACAGAATTGTGAACATTGCGCGTATTCCTGAGTATCTAGGGTTGAGGAACCTAAAGCTTGTCCCAGATGTAAAAAGAGGTTTGATTATGGTGGTTGGTGTTTGGAGAAATAAAAATGAAACAACTAATGAATTTAGAGTCAATATATGACACCCTTAAAGACAATGCAAAATTAGTGTTAGGTGCAAATGCGATTGGAACATTTGGTCCAAGAATGCCTGAAGACAAAGACTATTTAGAAGAAAGCCTTTTTCTAGAAAACATAGCCTCATCCTACAAAGTGGGTGTCGATGTAAAAGGAGAACAGACCTATAAAAAACGCCATTTCATACATTTTGGAGAAGTAGAACAAGTTGAAGAACCTCAAAAAACACTCGAAGAAAGTACAACAATTGGTGTTGCAATGTTATATCTCGCTCATGGAGGAGTTCTTCAACATGAAAATTATTCAGAAAGTCTTGATTTAGATCGGTGGAAAACTGTTCCAGAATTTGATGCATTATTACCACGAAAAGAAGTAAGTACATTCTTTGACAGGTTAGTCCAAAATGTGGATACCAGAAATCCTCAGACAGATGCAGATTTAGTAGCTGTTGACGCTTATGTATCTAACGCCATGCAACTCTCGGAACTTCGTGTTTTATATGATGCGTTAGCTATCAATTCAAGATTCTTTGAAAGTGCTAAAGGAGGAGTATGGGGAGGAGACCCCACCGGAGAAACAATTCAGAAATTTGAAGAAGCAGGCATCTTTAGTAGAAGCAATTCTTCTGATGAGGGTGGATGGTATTTTAAAAGTTCACACGATTTTAGAAAACTTCTTCCAGGAGAAGATCCAACATTTGAAACAGTTTCGCCAAGGACAAGAGGAGTAGAACAAGATACAAGAGCCGTTATATTTAAAAGAATGGCAGCCAATGTTGGTAACAGAGATCCAAAAAAAGATCAAGACCTTATTGCTATCGACCATTATGTCATGAGCAATTTGAAAATGATTTAATTTTTGTTTTTTATTTTTTTTATTTATTCCTTCTTCAATTCATACCCTTCTTTGGTATCTCCAACCACATAACCTAACTTAGAAATCTCATCACGAAGTTCGTCAGACTTAGCCCAATCTTTAGCATTACGAGCAACTAAACGTTCTTCAGCTAACTTCTTTACAGCAGCAGGAATCTTTTCAACTTCAAGATCTTTAAATCCTAAACCAAGAACAGTATCAAACTCAAGAAGAGTAGCATATTTGTCTTTATCAGAAAGTTTTTCATCTTTAAGAACTTCCCACATTACTGCTAAGCCTTTAGCAGTATTCATATCATCATTAATACCAAGAGTAAATTTCTCTAAATAATCACTACTACCTTTTCCACCAGTACTTTTTAATTCTAAAACACGATCAACTAATTTCTTATAACCAGCTTTTGCAGAATCCATTGCTTCAAAACTAAACATTAATGGATTTCTGTAGTGTGTTCCTAAACAAAAATATCTATAATCTAAAGCAGAATAACCTTTTTCTTCAAGAACAGTAAGAGTAATAAAATTCTCGCCAGACTTGGCCATCTTTTCTCCTTTAGACAGTACCAAAAACTCATTATGTAACCAATACTTAACCCAAGGTTTTTTGCCAGTAGCAGATTCAGATTGTGCAATCTCGTTTGTATGATGTACTGGAATATGATCTATGCCGCCACAATGAATATCAAATTGTTCTCCTAAATATTTAGTAGACATTGCTGAACATTCAATATGCCAACCAGGATATCCTTCTCCCCAAGGAGATTCCCATTTCATTTCTTGATCTTTAAACTTAGATTTTGTAAACCAAAGTACAAAGTCATGAGAATTTTTCTTATTAGCATCTTTTTCAACTCTGGACTTAGTTTCTGCGTTCAAGTCTAACCTTGCTAATTTTCCATAATCATCTAACTTAGAAGTGTCAAAGTAAACATTGCCACCAGCAATGTAAGTAAAACCCTTCTTTTCTAATTTCTGAATCAACTTAATCTGCTCTTTAATATGTTCAGTTGCTTTTGGAAAATGATTAGGAAGAATAAAATTAAGTTTTCTCAAATCTTCTTTAAACGCTTGAGTATAAAACTCAGCAACTTCATAAACTGTCTTCTTCTCTCTTTTTGCTCCTTTAAGCATCTTATCTTCACCAGTATCAGAATCAGAAGTTAAATGGCCAACATCAGTAATGTTCATCACATGATTTACTTTAAATTCATTAAATAACAAAGTTCTCTTTAAAACATCTTCAAAGATATAACTACGTAAGTTCCCAATATGAGCGAAGTGATAAACCGTAGGACCACAACAATAAAGGCCAACTTCCTTACCAAGAGGCTTAAACTCTTCTTTCTTCTTAAATAATGTGTTGTATAACTTCATATTTGAGATATTTATATGGAGATATAAAAACGTTTCTACTTCATTACAATTCTCTGTAATTCCCTATTAATCGTGGCAGTATCAATCTTTCTTTCCTCAACTGCCAAATCCTTCTTAAGAAAATTTTCGATATAATCATCATAAGTTCTATTGTTTTTGATAATCTCTTTTTCATTGCCAATCTTTTTCTTTTCAATTGTATCTTGTAACTCGGTAAGAACTTTCTGAGAAAGTAATTCTTTTGTTAACATTTCTGGAAATCTGATTTTTGGTAATTTCCCCGTTTTTGCCACATATTTTGCATTCACTAATCCCCTCATAGAGTAAAGATATTTTTTATATGAAACTTGTTTGTTGCTAGTTAAATATTTTTCATAGTTTTTCCTACACATGGATTTGTAATGATAATAAAGTGCCCTAGGATTAAAGTTCGTAAGGGCAATTTTTTTTAATCTAGCTGGTTTAGTTCCATAATAAAGAATGTCTGATTGTAACCATTCAATAATTGAAGGATTTGAGCGAGCTAACAATTTACAAAACTTAAAAATATCAAAGCCACTCATATCTATTAATTTTCCCTCATAATTCTTGTTAATAACTAACTCTCTTGCATTACTATTTAAAGAAAGATAATTATTGATTGGCTGAACAAAAACAAATCTAACATCATAGTCACTGTCTGCACTTGCCATTCTCCACAAACGGCTTCCCGATTCAATTGCAAACAGGATCTTAACATTATACTCCTTTTCAATCTGTTGACAATACCTAACAATGTTATCCTTCATTCTCAAAATTCCAAAACCTCTGCCTTACTTAAACTGTCTTTCATAATCTTATTAAGATCTAATTTGTCTAATTGAGCTTTAATCTTATCAAAGTCTGCTTTGGTACTAGGATTTTTCGGCCCAAGTAAAGAACAGATCTCCGGCCCAGCAGAAGTGTCGTAAGTTCCAATTTTCTTAGCTAAATCAATAATCTCTTGTTTATCATAAGTTAATACTGGTCGGAATATTTCTAAAGATAAGCTTTTGGTAATTGCTTTCAAACTACTAAGGGTTTGCGAAGAAACTTGAGCTAAGTTTTCTCCAGTAATTAAGAACTTAGCACCTTCCTTCTCAGCAATTAATTCAGCTGTTTTGAACATCACAATCTTTGATAAGGTATAATAATCTCGATGGTTACATTTCTCAACTAATAGCTTAAAAACTTCTGCAAAAGGAATCATATAAAGTTTCTTCAACTTTAGAATTTTAGCTAAATCCTTAACTTTCTCAATTTCTTCTTCACCCGTTAATGGAAGTTGATGAAAGTGTATTGCAATAACTTCTAAACGATTCTGCATCAAATGTATAGATACAGGAGAATCTATCCCGCCAGATAATAATGCCACCGCTTTTTCCATATGTAAAAGAAGTGCTAAGTCTCTTTATAATATTTTTCATTCTAAAGAGTAACTTTTATATTAGAGAAGAAAGTAATAGTGTTTATGAAAAAGATTGTGTGGTTGGTGATATTATCATTATTAGTTCTAACTACAATAGCTGAATCCAATAATATCTACCTAAAAGAATCTTTAACTTTACAATTAAATATTGAAGGAGATTTTAATTTAATCAAAGAAGAATCCAATTCAAACGTTAAAGAAGTGTCTACAGAATTATTATTATTTCCACAAGACTCATTCAGACAAACATTATTAGAAACTGATACGACCGGAGAAGTTAAAGAGGATTTAGTTTATTTCTATTGGGACAATCCAAAGATTGAAAGTAAAGAATATCACTTTAACTCAATTGTAAAAACCAAGAATGAGCGTGTAGAAATTAAAAGTAAACTTAATTTCCCAATTGAAGATGATTTAAAAGATTACTCAGAATTTTTACAACCAACTGAAACAATTGACTCTGACACTCCAGAAATAATTCAAAAAGCGTCAGAATTAGTTGAAGGTGAAGATGACCTTTTTAAAGCTGTCTTTAACTTAGCAAACTGGGTTGAAGAAAACGTAGAATATGACCTAACAACCTTAACAGCAGAAACTTCTCAGAAAGCATCTTGGGTTTTAAAAAATAAACAAGGTGTATGTGATGAAATGACTTCTTTGTTCATCGCTATGGCTCGTTCTGTTGGCATACCAGCAAGATTCATTTCAGGAATTTCCTATACTACTTCAGAACTATTTGATGAAAACTGGCAACCACACGGATGGGCTGAAGTATACTTTCCAAATAAAGGGTGGGTGGAATTCGATATTACTTTTGGCGAGTATGGATATATTGACGTCACCCACATTAAATTAAGAGAAACAAACGATCCTGCAATTCCTTCCTCTGAATTTTCTTGGTTAGCGAATAATGTGCAACTTCAACCGGGCAAACTAGATTTTAAAGTTAAATTATTAGAAGAAGGCAATACAGAATTAGAACTTATCCAGATAGAACAAGAAATTCTTTCACCAGCAGTAGAAATTGGAAGTTATAATTTAATTAAAGGAATTTTAAAAAACAATGCTGATTATTATGCAGCAACCACTTTAAGGTTAGCAATCCCAGAAGAAGTTGAAATTCTGGGAAGAAACAAAAAAACCATATTATTAAATCCAAAAGAAGTGAGAGAAACTTATTGGCTAGTAAAAGTTTCAGAAGACTTAAATCCAAAATATTGGTATTCCTTCCCTTCAGTAATTTATAATGAAAAGAACGTTTCTGCTAAAGATTCATTTCAATCAATTTATGGCCAAACAGACTATTCTAAAAAAGAAATTGAAGAATTAATGATTCAGGATGAAGATAAAACATATTCCAGGAAAATTTCATTTAATTGTGATTATGAAAAAGAGATAAACCTTGGTGAAGAAGCAAAAATCCAGTGTAAAGTTAAAAATATTGGCAATACAAACTTAGAAAGTATAAATTATTGCATTGATTCTGTATGTGAAATAATTAATCTACCAATCAATCAAGAATCTTCTTTAGAACTTAAAACTAAAGAAGAAGAAGCAGGATGGCAAAAAATTGTAATTAGTGCTGAGAATGATTTTATTGAAAAACGATCTTCAATTGAATATGCTGTAATGGATGAACCAAATTTGGATGTGAGTATTGAATATCCAGACAGAATAGCATACGATCAAGAATTAATAATTGATGTCAATATTAACAAAACTTCTTTCAATCCACCAAGAGAGGTCATTATTTTAATCTCTCTACCAGGAAGAGAACAAAAATGGGAAATTGAACAGATTAATACAGAAGAAAGTATCCAATCCATATTATTAGCAGAAGGAATTAGTTTTAACAATAAAATAGAAGTTTCCATAACTTGGAAGGATCAAAATGACAAATTATACTCAGAAAAACAAGAATTAGAGATTAAAGGTTCGGCAGAAGGGTTATTAGATAACACAAAATTGTTAATCAACGGATTCATTAATTGGTTTTTATGAGAATAAAATAAAAATAAAAATAAAAAAAAAGAAGAACTATCTTTTTCTTTTAACAACTTTCTTCTTAGCAACTTTCTTCTTAGCAACTTTCTTCTTAGCAACTTTCTTCTTAGCAACTTTCTTCTTAGCAACTTTCTTCTTAGCTACTTTCTTCTTAGCTACTTTCTTCTTAACTGCCTTCTTTTTAGCTGGAGCCTTTTTCTTAGCTGGAGCTTTTCTCTTTACAGCTTTTTTCTTAACTGCTTTTTTTGCAACTACTTTTCGTTTAACTGCTTTCTTCTTTACAGCCTTCTTCTTAACGACTTTTCGCGCAACAGCTTTTTTCTTAACTGCCTTCTTTACAACTTTTTTAGCCATCATAACACCTCTTTGAGTTATTTTAAGAAAAGAAAAGTAAAATGTCTTTTTAAATGTTTCTATGTCCCAACTTTTTTTTGCAACAATTAAAAAATAATTTTGCACAAAATAAAAATTTATTTGTTTTTTAACGACGATAAAACATAACATTTGTAAATTAGAAAAACTTTTAAGAAGAAGAAACAATTTTACATAAATGCAAATAGAAAATTACTTTGATCCTCAAACAATGAGTGTCAACTTGCGCGAAAACACTTCCCCAATTGCAAAAAAGTAGTTCCAAGATAGTGGAAGAGGATTAAAATTTCCGACGACAAAACGAGTTTTGAAAAGATCAAAGAGATCATTCAAGAAATTATTGACGCAATAAAAAATTATGAAAAGTCTTTTTTATAAATTGAAAGAAATGGAAGCACAATTGTCCAACATTTTGATTTTATAATTGTGATTACAAAAAAACAATTTAGTGATGGATTAAAAATAACTGCAGCCCGGCCAGTAGCAAAATTAAACTTGAAAAATTATCAATTGAAAGAAAAATTAAAAGAAAGATTAACAAAAAATTCTAACAAAATTTTAATTGCCGGCTCTCCTGGAAAAGAAAAAACAATATAATGGCTACAATTTCTAGCAACCTTTAAATATATTCTATATAATATAGACAAAACCATGGCAAAGGAAAGCACTAAGGAAGCAATATATTCAGAAACTATTAATCTGAATGATTCAGAAGATACTAATAAAGAATTAAACGAAACAGTTGAAAAACTAGAAGGTGAGAATAAAGCCCTTAACAAAACATTAAGAAGAACTGAAGAAGAAAGTGCAATGTTGAGAGAGTTATTTAATAAAACTAGTTCTGAACTTAGCAATCTAAGAAAACCAGCATTATTAGTGGCAGATATTGTCCAAATCACAGAGAAAGATAAAGCAGTAATTAAATTACCAAATGGAAACAAGTTTTATTGTTACATTTCTGAAAGAGCAGGTACAGTAAGTAATGGAGACACAGTATTAGTAGACCAAAAATCATTGAATGTTATTAGTAAAGTTGATTTAGGTGAAGGCTTAGAAGTAGAGAAATATGTTATTATTGAAAAGCCACAAGAAAACTGGAAAGATATTGGTGGATTAGGAGAAGAAATTAATGAGTTGAAAGAAGTTATAGAATTACCATTAAAAAATCCAGGATTATTTAAGAAAGTTGGAATTAAGCCACCAAAGGGAGTTTTATTACACGGCCCACCAGGAACTGGTAAGACTTTACTAGCAAAGGCAGTTGCTCATAGTACAGATGCAACATTTATTCAAGTAGTAGGATCAGAATTAGTGCAAAAGTTTATTGGAGAAGGCGCTAAGTTAATTAAAGAAATATTCAAGTTAGCAAAAAGTAAAGCTCCATCTATAATTTTTATTGATGAAATTGATGCTCTTGCTGCGACGAGAATGGAAACTGGCACTTCTGGAGAAAGAGAAGTTAATAGAACATTCATGCAATTATTATCAGAATTAGATGGATTTAACCATTTAGGTGATGTGAAAGTTATTGCCGCTACAAATATGTTAGGAATTCTAGATAAAGCAATTATCCGTCCAGGTCGTTTAGATAGATTAATTGAAGTTAATTTACCAGATGAAGAAGGTCGTTTAGAAATTCTAAAAGTTCATGTTAAAAACATGAGCCTTAAAGGTATCAAATTAAAAGATCTTTCTAAAACTATGGAAAACTTTTCAGGAGCAGAAATTCAAGCAGTCTGTACAGAAGCAGGATATTTTGCAATTCGTGAATCTCGAGAACATATTGTAAATAACGACTTCTTGTGCGCGATAGAAAAAGTCCGTAGAGAAGAAGAAGAAGAACATCCTGGTTTATTTGGTTAGGATGAATGGCAACAGTTAAAGTTTTAGTAAAAGGCGAACATAAGAAAGATGAACAAGACCAATTAAGATTATGTTCTACAGTTACATTAATTAAGTCAGATAAAAACATTATTGTGGATACTAGTTCATTCTTAGAGAAGGAACAAATACTAAATAGTCTAAAAGAAGAAGGATTAACTCCAAAAGACATTGAAATTGTTGTTTTGACTCATATGCATTTAGACCATGTTGTCAATACTTATCTATTTAAAAATGCAAAAGTATATTGTAAATTTAAAGGACAAAGTGGTTATCCTGGACAGTTTCATGATGTTAAAACTGGAACTGCACAAAGAACCGAAATTAATGATGGAGTTAAACTAACAAAAGATGTTGAATTTATTCTAACTCCAGGCCACACTCCAGATATGATTTCAGTCGTTATAGATACAGCAGATGGCAAAGTTGTTATTGCTGGAGATGCTTTTCCAGATAAAAGTTTCTTAAATAAAGAGAAACAGCCAAACCCACTATTTATGGATGTTCCAGAATTCAACAAAAGTAGAGACAAGATTCTAAAAATTGCAGATTATGTCGTTCCGGGACATGGAGATATATTTAAAGTAGAATAAGAATCATAATTTTTCTTTTATCATTTCCAACAATTCTATAAACTTAGGAATCATAAAGTGACCATCACCATTAATCATATTAACTTTAGTATTAAGATGAGTAGCCAATTCTTCTCCTTTGCTTAAAGGAACATAGTCATCGTCTTCAGAATTAATCACATAAAACTGATTACAATTATCCTTGATTTTCTCCCAATCAAAACCATCTACAAAACTAGAGAGATAATCATTAAAACGTGAATCTAACAAACTACAAAATCCTGCTACTAAGAATACAGATTTTAACTTAAACTTCTCCAAAATATGTAAAGTAAAAGGAACACCTAAACTATGAGCAATGAAAATTGTATTTTCATCAAAATCAAAATTTTTAAGATGTTCTAACCACTCATTAAGATCAGGATTCATAGAATTAGGAAAGTCAGGAACAATGACTTCATGGCCTAAGTTCTCTAATTCTTTCTTCAACCAAGGAAACCAATTTCCTTCTGAAGTTCCTCCAAGTCCATGAATAATTAAAAATTTCATAATAAAGTCGTTTATGGGCGCTCCCAAGTTACTACCGCTCATCATCGCCCGAAGGCTCAGCGGGTGTTCACCAGGTCATCACGCTTTCCACACAACTAATACTAAAATAACCCCCTTCTATTATAAATTTATGTGCGGAATCTTTATAAATAACTTAGACATATAATGTAAAAAGCTAGTAGTAACTAAAGTATCGGAAAATCATGCTTTAGTTTAGGAGGAAAAAAATGGAAGGAACAGTAAAGTTTTTTAACCGAAGAAAAGGTTTCGGTTTTGTGAGTGGTGAAGACGAAAAAGACTATTTTGTGCATTTTACTGCATTAAAACAAGGTACTTTTCTAAGAGATAATGACAAAGTTTCTTTTGATGCTGAAGAAGGAGAAAAAGGTCCTAAAGCAATTAACGTAACTTTGTTAGAAAAAGCTTCTGATAGAAGTGATTTACCAGCGGAAGAAGGAGAAGCTCCAGCAGAAGAAACAACTGAAGAACCTGCACAAGAGGAAGCTCCAGCAGAAGAAACAACTGAAGAACCTGCACAAGAGGAAGCTCCAGCAGAAGAAACAACTGAAGAACCTGCACAAGAGGAAGCTCCAGCGGAAGAACCTAAAGAAGAATAAGTTTTTTCTTATTAATTTTTTTTATTTATTTCTTGTTTATCTTATAACTTTAATATCAAAACAAATTCTAAATACGCTTGGAGAAAATTGACCACATTTTACTTTCCGCATTATTCTAACAGAATGTTTATTGTCCTTACAAATATCTCTAACTTTCTTCGCTTCTTTATCAATTTCATTTTCATTTAAGAAAGCATAAAGGTGAATCATTCCACCAAGTTTAACCTTACTCAGAGCAATATCTAAGAATTGTTCTCCAGTTTTTGGTAGTGGCATAGCAATACGATCAAATCTTTTCTTAATTTTCGGCAAAATTTCACGAACATCACCTTCGAATATAGCAACTTTATCATCCAACTTATTTAAAGAAACATTTTCTAAAGCATACTGATGTGCAAGAGGATTCATCTCAATACCATAAACAACCTTAGCTTTAGAGTTCTTAGCAATAACTAAAGGATAGGGTGCTGCCCCAGAAAACATTACAAGCACTTCTTCTCCAGCCTTAACTAATCTAGCAATTCTTAACCTTTCAGTTCCAGATCGAGCAGAAAAATAAGTTTTCTCTAGATTTAATTTAATTTTAACCCTGTTTTCATAATGTTCAGTTTCTTTGGTTTTCTTACCAGCAAGAACTTTAACTTTTCTTAATCGATAATCTCCAGAATGAATTTGTTCTTTTTTAACCACAGTACCCACATGATCATTCATTTCCAAATAAGCTTCAGCAACCATCTTCTCTTTACTTTTCAACTCTTCGGGAATCTCTAGAACCATAATACTTCCAACAATTTCTTGAGAACGAGGAATTAACTTGATTTCTTTAGCAGATAATTTATTCTTTAACAATTCTTCAATCTTAGGAGCCCGTTCTTTTTTAGGAAAAGAGATTTTGGTATTGATAACTTTACCCCCTGAAACTTTTATATTTTTAGTTATTGGAAAGAATATCCTTCCCAATTCTCGAACCGCAAGATAATCTGGACTTAACAAATCTTTCTTTTGTAAGAACTCTTTAACCTTTTGAGCATTCTTTAACTCCGTTTCTACTGCTAACATAAAGAGTAACATCTTTTTTATGATATATAAATTTATCTAGAAATTAAATGGCCAGACCACAAAGAATAAAAACTGCAAGAATTTATATTCAAAGATGGTGATTTTAAATTATGTCATTATTATTGTTTTAATAGTCCTTTCAGGATTATTTTCCGGGCTAACGCTTGGTTTAATGAGTTTAGACCTTTTTGAGTTAAAGAGAAAGATAAAACTTCATAATAAAAATGCAATTAAAGTTTATCCATTAAGAAAAAACGGGAATTTATTATTATGTACACTTCTTTTAGGCAATGTAGCAGTCAATTCGGCTTTAGCAGTATTCTTGGGTTCTCTTACAGCAGGCATTTTAGCAGGAACAATCTCTACGGGATTAATAGTGATTTTTGGTGAAATCCTGCCCCAATCAATATTTTCTCGGCATGGTTTAAAGTTTGGAGCAAAAACTACTTGGTTAGTTTGGATCTTTTTAATTGTCTTATATCCATTAACCAAGCCATTAGCCATGATCTTAGACCGATTTTTGGGAAGCGAGTTACCAACAATTTACTCTAAGAAAGAGTTTCGTTTAATATTAAGAGAACAAAGAAAACTTAAAAAATCAGACTTAAAGAAGCATGAGTTTACAATTTTACAAAGAGGCTTAGATTATTCTCATAAAACGGTGCAATCCATTATGACTCCAAAGATCAATACTTTTTTCATTAGAAAAAATAGCCTTTTAACAAAAAAGCTATTAGAACAAATTCATGAAAAAGGCCACTCTAGAATGCCTGTATATTCAAACACAAGAGATAAGGTTGTTGGAATTCTTTATTCAAAAGATTTAATCACAATCGACCCTGAAGATCAAATTCCGGTAAAGAAAATGACGCGGAAGAATGTCCATATTATTAGTAAAGATAAAAAGTTAGATAAGGTGTTAAATTTGTTTAAGAAAAAGAAAATTCACCTTTTTATTGTTAAGGATAAGTTTAAAGGTGTAGCGGGAATAGTAACCCTGGAAGACGTTTTAGAAGAGATCGTCGGAGAAATTGTTGATGAGTATGATAAAATTAAAGATATGAGATATTAAATGAAAAAGAGGACTAAAAAGAAAGTTGGAAAATTTATTGGGAAGTTAATTAAATCTATACTGAAAGGAATCTTTTACTATCCATTTAAAGGATTATTCTGGGCAATCAAGAAGTTATTTGTTTATTTAGCAGAAAAAGTAAGAATTACTACAAAAAATCATCAAGAAGAAGTAGAACAAAAGAAACGCCCAGAAGTTGAAGCAAAGTACGATTCATTAAAGATAATCAAGAAGATAAAAGGAACAGTTTCTACATTTGAAAACAAGCTTTACAAAAATAAAAGCACAATTGGACTAATTTTGGGAGCAAGAGGGACTGGTAAGTCTGCGATAGGAATGCGTTTATTAGAGAATTTTAAAGTTAAAACAAATAAAACCATCTATGCTCTTGGATTTAAAGAAGAATCTCTGCCAAGATGGATTAAAGCAACTAAAGATATTGAAGAGATTAACAATAATTCTGTGATTCTAATTGATGAAGGTGGAATTGAATTTTCTTCTCGAAAAGCAATGACAAATGCCAATAAGTTACTTTCTGAGATATTACTGATTGCCAGACATAAAGACTTAGCAGTAATATTTATAACTCAAAATTCTGCAAATCTAGAAGTTAATGCAATTAGACAAGCAGATTACCTAATCTTAAAACCAAGTTCATTATTACAAAAAGACTTTGAAAGAAAGAAAATTAAAACAATTTATGAAAACGTAACTGATGATTTTGAAGAGTTAAAAGACACTGTTGGAATAACCTATATCTTTTCAGATGAATTTTTAGGATTTATAACAAATAGCCTACCAAACTTCTGGAATGATAAAGTTAGTAAAGGATATGCTAACAGAAAGAAAGAACTAAAAAAAACTACTTAATCCTTTCTGAGATAACTTATCCTTAACACCATTAAGTTTCTCTAATTTAGATTTAACCCGTTCTAAAGAAAATCCATGCTCTTCAACAAGTAAATGAATCAAGGCTTCTTCATCAATGTTCTTCCACTCTAATTTATAATCATCAGTAACTGGAATGTGTTTAATAGTATCAAAAACTTCTTGCCATTCTAAATCAGGATAAAACTCTTTCCACTTAACTTCTTCAAAAATCTTATCAAAGTTATCGCCATGCTCTTTCATTAATTTCAAAGCTGTTTTCGGTCCGATTCCCTTAACACCACCTGGATTGTAATCAGTTCCAACTAAAATTGCCAAAACAATTAATTGTTCTAAATTTAATTCTAATTTCTTAAGTACATCATCCAACTTAATCATCTCTGGACTAACTTTTTGATAAGCAAACTTTCCTGCTCTCTTTCTCTTGCCATCAATAGATAAATTTCTAACTAAAGTAGGACAGCCAAAAATAAGATTATCATAATCCTGTGAAACTGAAGCATAACAAGTTCCGTTCTTAACCATATAAGCAGTCTGAGCTTCTCCCTCACTTGGAGCTTGAACAATTGGTAATCCTAGAGCAGTAATTACATTCTTTGCATCCCTAATCATATCTTTATCAAGAATAACTGTACGAGAAGCAAACTTACGCATATCTCCAAGATTTTGTTCTTCTTCTGCTTTCTGAAATAACTTGGCAGCTTCTTGTTTAATTGCCGTTCTTTTTTCCCACGTTTTCTTTTTAATATCAGGAGCCTTACCATCAAAAACAAAAACTAATTTTAATCCTTGTTCCATTAATGATGTGGTTCTTGAAAATAATCCAATTAAATGAGAAGTTACTCTTCCTTTACTATCAGTTAAAGCAGAACCATCCATTCCTCTAATTGTTGTAAGAAATTGATACAATAAGTTCATAGAATCTACGGCAAGAATTTTATCTTTAAGATTTCTCGCAGAAATCTCCTCCCTTACCACCAAATCTTTAAATTGTAATCCCATATTATTCTACCTTCTTAACAGCAACGTTTTCAAAAGCCCCAGCTTCTAACAGTTCTAAAGACTTTTTATTAATTTCATTGGTGTACAAGAATAATAAAGGAAGTCTTTTTGCTTGTGCTTCCATATAAGCAGCAGAAATATCTTTCTCATCACACTTACTTTTATTTTTAGCTTTACAGAAATATGTTATTCTGCCTACAACAGAAGGAACCTTTAGGATAAAGTTCATTTCTGCATTCTTCCTTAATGTTTCTTTTTGATCAATTGTAATCTTTAAATTATTAAAAAAGTCTTCAATTTGTGGGAAGAATTCATCATCAATCGTTTTTCTTTTCTTCGTAACTTTATCTTTAACCTTTTGAATAAAAGACTTTTTTTCCTCTACTGAAAGTTTCTTTTGCTCTTCTTTCTTTTCAATAATGGATTCTTTCTTAACTTCTTTTGTTGGTTCTTCTTTTTTCTCCACTACAGGTTTAGTTTCAGGAGGAATTTCTTTAATTTGAGGCTCTTTCTTAACTTCGGGTTCCGTAGGCTCCGCCGAGGAGCTAGTAACTTTGTTACTTTGCTCTTCCTTAACCACTTCAGCCTTAGATTCTGACTTCACTTCAGGAACTGGCTTCTTAACTTCTTGTTCTTCTTTCTTCTCAATAACCGGTTCTTGCTTAACTTCTTGTTTAGAAAGGGTTTTCTCTTCACTAGGATATTCTTCCGCAGAAACTTCTGGATTTTGATGACTAATAAAATCTCCAATCATTTTATTAGCTTCTTCATTACTAAGTAAGTGCCATTTCCAGAACAATTCTGTTTGTCCATGAATATTAACGTTTAAAGGAATAGCAAAGTCTTTTAGAGTTCTTAAAGCAACTTTAGCCAATAATTCTAGCTCTTTTTCCCTAAGTAATTTTCTTTCCTTTAATTGTAATAAAACCTGATAATCTTTAGGATTAAAATTGCCATCAGCAAACTTGAATAACTGATCTTCCTGCCCAGGTAAGAAATATAAGGGCGATCCACCACCAATCTTTAACTTAGAAACTTTAACTTTGTTCTGAGCAGATAAGTCTGATAATAGTGCAGATGCTAAAAGAACATCTGACTTAATATTCTTAGCAACAGCCGTGGGCGTAGTCGGCCCGATCATCTTCATAAAACCAAGAATCTTTTCATGATCTAACATAAGAGTAGATTATAATATTGAGTTTATATAGTTTTCTAGTCAGTAGAGGAGAGAAAAAAAAGAGAAAAATTATTTCAAATCAAAGTTAGCCCTGAATCCAATCCCTATAGCATCCTGGCCCAAATATGCTTGAACCCAATGTTTATGTTCTTGGTCCAAATCAACACGAATGATTCCTTGATAATCTAAGCTCTGTCTCAATTGTTCTACATTTGGACTCTTTGGATCAAAACCAGTAGCAACATCCAAACCAAGGATGACATCATCAATCTTATAACCAACAGTAGTACCAAAACTAAGATTATGCTGAGCCCCATCTCCAGTAATACTGGCTAAGTAACTAACCCGTGAATCTAACAAAAAGTTGCCTGCCATCATTGTTGCATAAACTGTAGGATTAATGTTAGTAACTTTTCCTTCTGTAGAATAAACCACAGGAACCACTCCAAGTAATCCAACTGACCCCAAGTCTAAAAACCCACCAATACCGGCCCCAACATTTGGCTTCTTGCTAGGTGAGTAGCTTAAAGGAGTTACTGCAAATATTCCATTCCCATCTCCATCAGTATCAACAAACGCCTTAGGAAGTAAAGTGTAATTTGGTGCACCTTCCGACAATGTAATTCTCTGATCTAATTGTGCATCATTTGGTCCCTTACGACCATCAAAAAAATCTGCCCTTGCCGGTCCTGGAGTTAAAGCTAAAGTTGCCCCTAGTATTAATCCGCTAATTATTTTTGTTAGTCTCATTTTATTTCACCTTTTTAGTTTATATTTTGTTATGTGTTTACTTGACAGTAGTCAATACCTTTGCTGAACATATAAACCTTATGGGTGGCAATCACCACCCAAACTAGAAACTTTTAAATAAACTGAACACTAAAACAAAAATATGTATCAAGAAATCCTTCAAAAAACTGGACTTAGCTTAAATGAATCTAAGGTATATGAAGCTCTTCTAAGCTTAGGAGAAGCCAATACCAATAAGCTTTCAGTCAAATCTGGAGTACATAGAAGGAATGTTTATGATTCCTTAAACAAACTAATTGAAAAGGGCCTAGCCTCAGAGACGTTTATTAAAGGAGAAAAATTCTTCAAAGGAATCAGTCCAGAACGTTTAAAGGATATTCTAAAGGAGAAAGAAGAGGCATTAGATAAATATCTCCCCGAAATGAAGAAACTGCATGCTGAATTAGAACCAGAAGCAGAAGCTTATTTCTTTAAAGGAGTGGAAGGATTCAAAAGTTACTTACAATTAATTCTTCAAGAAAAACAAACAGTACATTTTATTGGCGCAAAGGCTTTCTGGTTAGATCCACGATTACAACATTACTTAAGACATTTCCATAAACAAAGAAAAGCCAAAGGAATTAAGTTTAAACATCTTTTTGATTATGAAGTTAAAAAAGAAACACCTGACATCCTAAAATTAGTTGGAAAACCCTATAAGTTTCTTCCAAAGAAATATTCTTCACCAACAGCAGTAGACGTCTTCGGAGATTATGTAGTTACTTTTGTTGGAGCCAAACCAGGAGAATTGTATGAAGAACCATTACAATTTGTTCTAAAAAGTAAATTACTAGCAGAAGGCTATAGAAAAATATTCCAGTTCATGTGGGACTTTTGTCCAGAAGAATAATTAAGAAAGAAAAAAAAGAAATTAAGGCCTAACCCATTTAACTTCATAATAAGTTACGTCATTCTCAGCATCAACAATACCCATTAACAATCTTTTCTTAGTTGAATGAGCAACTCTGTTTTTAGCAGAAAATTCATGCCAAGTTAATGTACTGCCTTCATTTACAGGATAAATTATCCAACGAGCGTGATCTTCTCCTGGCTTGACTCCACGATCATAAACTCTAAAATCAGCGCCAAACTTTAATGCAGTCTTAATAATATAACCACGATTACGCATATCTTTAAACACACAATAACGTATCCAAAAATTAGGTTCTGTTTTCCTTGCCCTACGTAAGAAAGATTCAAAGGAGATTTTTCTGCCAGCATCGCTTTTTACATCCAGTTTGCCTTTCTCCATTAGATAAAATCCTTCTAATAAAGAAAGTTCAATCTTCCCAGACTCAGAAACAGAGCCAAACCTAGATTGGTTGTAAAGCTCTCTAGCATCATCAGATGCTTCAGTGATAACTCGCTCACCTGCTAGTAAAGCCCTGATCAGAACCTTTTTTTTAACAGATTTTTTTTCTTCTGTAGAAGTTTCAGACACTGCTGCTTCCACAGATTCCTTTTTAGTTGTTTTTTTTGCCATAACTTAGAATACGAGAGCGGATTTTTAAAGGTTTTCGTTTTTCTTGATAATTAATCAGTCTTAAATAAAACTAACAAAATTTAAATAAGATAATTATTTACTAAACCAGAAGGTGATATTGATGAAAAATAAAATATTTGTAATTTTAACAATGGTAGTTCTAAGTTTGTTCATTATGGGTTGTAATGAAACTGTTGAAGAACTTCCAATAAAACCAGAAGGGGTTCCTGAACAGGCAGTAGAAGAACCAATTGAAGAACCGAAACCACTTGTTGAAGATATACCGGAAAAAGATTTACCTATTGAAATGAAAATCATCAAAGTTACAGGAGAAAATTATAAGTTTGTAGTGGATGGAGAAGAAAATCCTGAAATAAAAGTTAAAGTTGGTGAAATGATTAAGATTGAATTTACCAGTACAGATGGTTTCCACGATTTCGTTATTGATGAACTTAACGCTAAAACTGAAAGAGTCACATCAGGAAAATCCACAGTTATAGAATTTGTTGCAGATAAAGCAGGAACATTTTCATACTATTGTAGTGTTGGCAACCACAGATCTGCTGGAATGGTAGGCAATTTTATGGTAGAATAAAATGGCTCTTCAAAACATAGGACTACAGCTGGTTTTTATCCTTGGAATAACCAACATCATTTTCTTGTTGTTAGTATATTTCTCATGCCGTTGTATGGGTGGAGCGAAAGTAACTCAAAGATTGTTTAGTAAAGAATGGTACCAAAAATTTTATTCTAAACATTGTTATTTTTGGTGGGGATTCTTCTTATCAGTAATCTTGCATACTTCTTTTGCATTTTACTTGTTTGGATATCCCTTCTAAAAAAGAAATTTTTCTTTTATTTTCTTTCTATTCTCTCTTAACAAATAATCCACACCAACACATTGCTTTCCTTCCCGAAACCGGTTTCAACCAAGTGGAATGTATTTTAAAATTACATGGACAGATCAATTCTAAATCCTTCTCATGAGTGCCATCTCTTAACCTGCAAGGACATAGCTTTAACCCATGTTTCTCCTCATTAGCTAAAACTCCTTCAACTATTGTTCCCACATGTTCATTATCAGGATTTAGAATAAAGTCATTTTTCTCAGTAAACTTTTCCCAAACATTTAACAATTCTTCAGAGTTCATAGCCCCATCACTTTCTTAGCTTCTTTCTGATCAACTTCAACATAAGCATTCTCTGCTTGGCAAGTTGGACATTTTGCAGGACCAGCATTACCATAATGAACATCATTACAAACATTACACCTAAAATATTTTTTATCAACCATTTTTATTTACCTCTATTTACCTAATGCTTGCTGTAAATCCATAGCATGCTCCTGCTCCATTGCCAAAATATTTCTTAACTGCTGCGATAAAGCAAATTCTTTCAATTCCTCAGCCTGTTCAACCCTTAGCTTATATCGAACAATTGCATCTTCTTCACCAGCTAAATCCTGCTCTAACATCTTCACATTATCAATATTAACTTTAATTTCATCAACATTAATTGAAGGCACTCCACCCAAAAAAGAAATTTGATCTGCCAACACTAAAGCATGTCCAATTTCTTCATTAGCATGTACTTTTAGTTCTTTAATAATATTTCCAAACTGTGCGCCAGACATTACTGCTGAATGTTGAATATATTGAATAGCTGCAGCATATTCTTTTTCCAAATCTTTATTTAACAATTCAATTAATTCTTCTTTACTAATCATTTTTCCCGCCTCACAACTCCTTTTCACTAATCCAAGAACCATGCATATTACAATGTTCCACTGCTGTAATCTTTCCAGTACTAACTTTCAAATGTAATCCAGCCCCAGGATTTACTTTCTCAGGAGTTAAACTAACTCGAGAGATAAATTCATTGTCCAAATAAAAATCAATCCAAGTGATATAATGTTCTTTTTCCATTGGATGTAACACAGAACCAACTTTAACATGAACATCTATACAACCTTCAGGAATTAATCCACATTGCTTATTAACAACGATTACTGGAGAATGCTTTTCCGCCTTATCGGCTTCATCTGAAGCTGTTTTTAAAGCATTATCGTTCTCTTTAAATGCAGTTGTAAAACATACTGGACACACTTTTGGTGCGCTTCCATTAATAGAAACATAACCACAATGATCACAAACAAAACCTTTCATTTTTTCTTCCTCCCATAGACTTCTGAATTAACTGTAAACTTAGCGTTCTTACCATTTAAAACAGAGATAATATTCTCCGCAGCAATTATAGACATTGCAGACCTTGCTTCAAAAGTAGCAGATGCAGTGTGTGGAGTTAAAACCACATTATCCAACTTCTGCAAACCAGCACTTAATTTCGGTTCATTTTCAAATACATCTAAAGCAGCCCCTGCAATTTGCTTTCGTTTTAAAGCAGAAACTAATGCTTTCTCATTAATAACTGGACCACGAGAAGTGTTAACTAAATAAGCAGTCTTCTTCATCATCCCCAATTCTTTACTTCCAATTAAATGTTTTGTTGAAGGTAATAAAGGAACATGTAAACTAATAAAATCAGACTTTTTCAACAACCCATCCAATTTTACAAACTTAGCACCAAATTTCTTTTCAAAATCTTTATTTTTTCTAACATCATGATACACTACGTTCATGCCCATTCCTTTTACAGCAATTTCTGCGACCCGAATTCCAATTCTTCCCAAACCAACAATTCCTAAAGTCTTACCTTTTAGTTGCGTTCCTAATAAGAGCAAAGGTTTCCACCCAGTATATTTCCCACTACGAACAAATTTATCAGATTCAGGAATCCGCCTTGCAACAGACATCATTAAAGAAAAAGTCTGTTCAGCAACGGCATCAGTAAGAACTCCAGGTGTATTGGTAACAGAAATTCCTAAAGAAGTTGCAGATTTGACATCAATGTTATTGTAACCCACAGCATAATTAGAAACTACTTTTAAATTAGGATTTTCCCGCAGTACTTTATTATCAATTTTATCTGTTAACAAACATAATAAAGCGTCGCACCACTTAACTCCTTTTAACAATTCTTTTTGAGAAATAACTTTATCTTTAGGATAAACCCTTACTTGAAAATGTTTTTTTAATAACTTGATTCCTTCAAGAGGAATTTTCTGAGTAATAAAAACTTTAGATTTCATTTCCTACCTGCCAAATAGCGTGCTGCTTTCAATAAAGCCATACATCCTTGGCCAGCGGAGATAACATATTGATATTCGTGCCCAGAGGCACAATCTCCCGCTGCAAAGATTCCTTCAACATTAGTTTTACCAGAACAATCAATCTCTACATGTTTATGCTCATCCAACTTAATAAATTTTGGTAAGAACTTAGTATTGGGAAGTCTTCCAACTTCAATAATAACTCCCTTAACATCTAATTTCTGTTCCTTTCCGTTTTGTTTAAATTTAATTCCACTAACGAACTTATCTCCAATAACTTCAGTAGTTTCTGCATCAAAGAAAACCTTTACTTTCTTGTTCTTCTTTACTCTTTCAATTAAATATTCATGCCCAGTAAACTCTTTTCCACGAACTAACATGTAAATCTTAGTGGCGATATCTTTCATAAAATCTACTGCCTCAAGTGCTGAAGCCCCACCACCAACAATAACAACATCCTTTCCAGTAAATAAAGGACCATCACAAATGGAACAATATGTTACACCCATTTTAGAAAATTTGTCTTCCCCAGGAACATTTATTTTTCTTGGTTTAGAACCAGTTGTTAAGATTACAGATTTAGTTAAGTATTCTTTCTTATCTGTAACAACCTTAAAATCAGATTTTACTTTTTTAATCTCTTTAATAGTTTCCAGAACAACCTTAACTTCATTAAATTTCATCTGCTCTTCCATAATACCGCTAAAATCAATACCTGTTGTTTTAACAATCCCAGGATAATTAAGAACCTCACCAGAAACCATAAATTGACCACCAAAATCGCTAGAAATTATTTCATATTTCATTTTCTTTCTAGCAGCGTACATTGCTGCAGTTAGTCCTGCAATTCCAGCTCCAATAATTATAGTCTCATATGTTTCTACCATTTTTAGTTCATACCATTTTTAACAAAATTTTAATATTTCTTTGTAAATTGAATTCGCATCAAAACCAAACTTCTTCAATAATTCTTCTGGACTTCCAGATTCACCAAAGTGATCCTTTACACCAATACGTTTCAACTTAATAGGACATTTTTCTGATAACAATTCTGCAACCGCTCCACCTAACCCACCAATAATTTGAGCTTCTTCAACAGTTATAACACATTTACATTTCTTAACTGCAGTTAAAATTGTTTTTTCATCTAAAGGCTTGATGGTATGGCTATTGATGACCGTAGCACTAATTCCTTTTTTCTGCAGATTTTCTGCAGCAACTAGACATTCATATACAACGGGGCCTGCAGCAATAATACAAACATCACCACCATTCTTTAAAACCTGAGCCTTACCAATCTGAAAAGGAGTTTTCTTAGTTGTAAACTGAGGAGTTTTTTCTCGAGCAAAACGCATGTAACAAGGACCCTTGTATTTTGCAAGAGCAATTGTTGCTTTTTTTGTTTGTTCATAATCGGCAGGTACAACCACAATCATGTTTGGAAGAGTACGCATAATAGCAATATCTTCTAAAGCTTGATGAGTTGCCCCATCCGGACCAACTGAAACCCCAGCATGAGCACCAATAATCTTTACATTTTGATTGTTATAACAAATTGTGGTTCTAATCTGTTCCCAACATCTTCCTGGACAGAACATTGCATAAGAAGAAGCAAAAGGAATTTTTCCCATTGCAGCTAATCCTGATGCTACAGTAACTAAATTCTGTTCCGCAACACCAATTTCAACAAACCGTTTTGGAAACTTTTTCTGAAATTGATCTACTCGTGTAGACTCAACTAAATCAGCACAAAGCACCATAATGTTTTTATTTTTCTTACCAAGTTCTACTAAAGCGTCACCATAACCATTTCTAGTAGGGATTTTTTTACTGTTACATTTCAAACCAAGTGTTTTATTAAAACCCTTAAGCTTTTCCAGACAAAATTCTTTTCTTTTCATTTTCTAATTCTTTAAGTGCTTTTACTGCCTCTTCTGGTTTAGGGGGTTTGCCATGCCAAGTGTAATCATTTTCCATAAAAGAAACACCTTTTCCAGGAATAGTATTAGCAATAATCATTAATGGCTTTTTCTGATTTTTCCTAGATTCTTGTAATGTTTTAATGACCTGTTTCAGATTATTTCCGTTAATTGTAATAACATTCCAGTTAAAAGCCAGATATTTTTTATCAAGTGGGTCAAGCGGCATTATGTCCTCAGTACTTCCATCAATTTGAATATAATTTCTGTCCATAACAACAACTAAGTTGTCTAATTTATGTTTAGCTGCAAAAAGAACTGCTTCCCAAAGATTACCTTCATCATGCTCACCATCAGAAGTTAAACAAAAAACTTTATTCTTTTTCCCATCTAACTTTAAAGCGTAAGCCATTCCTGCCGCTTGCGATAATCCTGATCCAAGAGGCCCAGATGTAGTTTCTAATCCAGGTAAGGCTTCTCTATGAGGATGCCCTTGTAATCTTGTTCCCAGTTTTCTGAGCGTCATCAATTCTTTTTTAGGAAAATAACCGGCATTAGCTAATGCAACATATAATACTGGACAGATATGACCATTTGAAAGAACTACTCTATCCCTCTGGTCCCATTCCGGTTTTTTGGAATTATGTTTAAGAACATTAAAATAAAGTGCAGTAAAAACTTCCACCATTCCTAATGGCCCTGCAGAATGACCGGATTTGGCTTCAGCAAGGGAAGTAATAATGTCTTGCCTAATGGTGTTTGCCATCAATTTAAGATCTTTAAGCTTGTTTAACTTTTTCATTAACATCCTCTTTTTAATTGAACTAATCTTTATTGATTAATAAATGTTATTAAAAGAAAGATTAAGAATATTTAAATAGGTAAAAACATTTAACACATAATATATTCAAAAATGAGGTGAATTAATATGGCAACTGTAAAAATTTATTCAACACCAACATGCCCTTGGTGTAAAAAGGCAAAAGCATATTTTAAGGAAAACAAAATTGAATTTACTGATGTTGATGTTTCTTCTGATGAAGCTGCCCAAAAAGAAATGGTTGAAAAATCAGGCCAAATGGGTGTTCCAGTAATTGATATTGATGGGAAAATCTTAGTTGGTTTTGATCAAGCCAAGATTGAAGAAGCTTTGAAATAAAGAAAAAAAGCATTTTATTTATATTTTTTTATATTTAAACAAACATTTTTACTACCAGAATTGAATTCTTCCTTAGCTCTATTAATAATCTTCATTGCTCCGGCACAAGTATTTACTAAAAAGATATTTTCTAAATCTTTTGGACTAATTAACTTTTTCTTCATTGGTTGCTTTTTCATCCAATCAATTAAACCTTTCCACATTGGACCTAAAAGTATAATTGGAACATTATCACAAATGTGTTTCACCTGTAATAATTGCCAAGTGTAAAACAATTCTAAAACAGTACCAATTCCACCTGGTGCAACCACAACAACATTAGACAATTTCATAAACGTATCTAATCTTCCAGAAAATTTGTCAAAGTCTTTTTGAATATCTAAATGGTAACCACCAGTTTGTTCATTAGGAAGGTTAATTGTTAAACCAATAGAATGAGAACCATTTGGTTTATCTTTCCTACCTAAATGATGACCACGAGAAGCGGCATCCATCAACCCTGGACCACCACCAGTAACTAAATCCATCTCTTCTTTAGCAATCATCTTAGCTAAGGTGTGTACTTGTTTGTATGTCTTCTCTCCCTTTTTAGTCCTAGCAGAACCAAAAATGGCTACGCGAAAATGTTTTTTATCAATTTTGCTTATTTCTTTTATTCTTGTTTTCATTTTCTAAGTTTTTTTACCCAAATGTAAAAGCATGAAAAGTAAACCCCTCCGTTGTAACTAACTTCAGAGTATACCCACCATAATCTCCTTCAACAATATTATACAATTGAGGTTGATCAATAATCACAAATGCCCTTTCTCCATCAAATTGCACATCACTACCTGCTTGATCTTTAGAAACATACTTACCATCAACAAATACGTCTATTTCAACTGGATCTTTAATACTATCAGCAACAATATTAACAGAATGTGCAACAAAATTTAAAATGACAGAAGCAGAACTTTTTGCTTCTAAATTGTCTTCGTTACTTTGCCAAGTTCCTTCCAGATAAATGATGTCTTCTTCAATTTCTTCAGGTAAAACATAGTCTGCTGTTTTTTTAGATTTTAGTCCTCCAAGATTACCAACATTTTGTCCCCTAGGTAAAGCAAACTTATATCCCGCATAAAGTTCAGGAGTTGTTATTACAGTAGGTGTTTTATCAAGCATGTCTGTGAGACCAATCTCTTCAACTTCCGTTCCAATCTCTCCCAGTAGTTCTTGAATAATTTTCTCAGTTTGATCATAAGCACCTTCACCAATATGGTCAAAACGAATATATCCTTCAGAATCAATTAAATATTTACGCGGCCAGAAACGATTTTTGAAATTTCGCCAAGTTTCGTAATTATTATCTTGCACCACCCGATACTCAATCCCATATTTTTCCATTGCTGATTTAACATTATCAATGTCCTTCTCAAACTCAAATTCTGGAGTGTGAACTCCAATAATAACTAACCCATCATCTTTATACTTTTGATCCCAAGCAGTAAGGTGTGGAAGAGTTCGGATACAATTGATACAAGTATATGTCCAAAAATCAATCAAAACAACTTGACCACGAAAATCAGATATCTTCGTACCTTCTTCAGTATTAATATAACCAACAATTCCTTTCAGCTCTGGAGCCAAAGGATAAATGCCATCTTTAATCATCGGTTGTGTGGGCATTTCTTTTTCTTCTTTTTCACTTTCTTTGATAGTATCTTCGGCCCCCTCTGTTTCAACTATTTCAGAGATCTCAGAAACTTCTTCGGCAATCTCTGTAACTGGTCCTGCAGGTGAAGCTTTTAATGATTCTAAATAATAAATACTTCCAGCAACCAATAACAACACAACAACCAAGATTATTGTTTTAATTTTCATTTTTTAACACCTACGGAAGCCAGATAAGATAAAAACGCTGGTATTAAAGGTAAAACACAAGGACTTAGAAAAGAAACAAACCCAGCAAAGAAAGCAATCCCAATATTTATTCCACCCATTCCTGCACCAACAGTACCAATATTCAAATTAATCAAAATGTTAGTTACAATCTCAAGATTAGCAATTCTGCTCAATTGATTAGTAAAAACAAGAATTCCAATTCCAACTAAAATAACACCAAAAAGATATTGAAAATATTTGATCCATTTTCCTGCTCGAATAATCAACTTTCGAGCTTGAGAAGTAAATAAGCCAACTAATAAAAATGGTATTCCCAACCCTAAAGAATATGCCATCATCAGAAAAAAAGCGGTTCCGGGTTGAATTACTGCTAAAGTGAGTATAGCTCCTAAAACTGCCCCTACACAAGGAGTCCAACCAACAGCAAAAGCAGCTCCAAAAACAAATGACGTTAAGTACATGGAATTAAACCTTTTCTTCACTTGTAATTTATGTTCTTTCTCAAGAAACTTAATTTTCAGTAACCCTAAAAGATAAAGACCAAAAGTTATAATTATTATTCCTCCAACTCTTCCTAACCAGATTTGAATGGTAGGAGCAGTTTCAGACAAAATACTTTGTAATAATACACCCACTAAAGAAAAGATTACAGAAAAACCTAATACGAAAAAAACGCTAGCCAAAAATATTCGCCAATCTCTTTTTTCTTTTACTGGTCCTTCTTGATTATTCAAATTATTTTTTTCAGCATTTTTTTTTAATTTCATCTTTTATTCTACCTCAACACCATTCCAAAAAGCAACGTAACCAGTGAAATCTTTACCAACAGTATCAATGGAACCATCTTTTGGCTGTGGATAATACCATGCAGCGTTTTCATTAGTTTTACCATCAACCACAACATCATAATAACTAGCTTTTCCTTTCCAAGGACAAGTTGTGTGATATTCATTTTCCTTAAAAAATTCTTTCTTTATCGAGTTTTCCGGAAAGTATTGGTTACCTTCAATCTCAATAGTATCATTACTTTCAGCAATTACTTTCCCATTCCATGTTGCTTTTACCATTTTTTCACTCCTAATTTTTTAGTAATTAACTTTTATCTACAATATGACAAACTGGACAGTACATAGTAATCCCAGTAATTATCAGTATTGCTGCTAATAACCAATTAAGATAATTTCCCCAAGGTAAGGGAATTAAAGTTGCAACAACTATACCTACTCCAAACATTACTCGAGTTACCATTTCTCCTTTAGTTAAATTTTTCATTTTTTATACCTCTTTTTTATTTTTCATACAAACCAGTTTCGGGATGGAAAGCATACCAAGCAAACCAAAAGTCTCTTTCTTTGATAATTTCTTTATTATTATCAAGGTCTGTTATTTTGATTATTCCTGCCTCATCTCTTTCAACTTTAATATTAACTCCATTAACTTCGTCTTCAATCATTCCATCCATTTCAATCAAATCATCTTCTTTGTAAGCTTTATACACACCATTAACTTCAATTCCAAAAATTATTGTTTTCGGATGGATAGTATTGTCTTCATTTTCTACAGGGAAAAACAAATTACTATTTTCATAATAACTTCCATAGGGATCTTTTCCATAATTACGAGAATGCCCAGTATCTTGACTCAAAACTTCTGAATCTGAATGAACTTCTTTCCAATCTCTCCAAACAACTGTATCAATAGAAATCTCAACCAATTCTTGGCCAGTAAGCTCACCTATAATGGCTTTTCCATCAATTTGTGTCCAATAAGTTTGTGTTTCTCTATCATACATCACTAAGTTAGAATTATATAATTTACCAGAAGTTCCAAACTCAACTTCTTTTCTCTTTCCACCAACATCAATCTTGCCTTCAAATGCGATTCCACTTCCACATAAGGGACAATAAGTTATTAGAAGAGGATCACCAGCAATATTGTCATTAACAATTTCATGCCAAACCAAAATTTGTAAAGGATAAACCCTTTTAACACCCTTATAAATTAGTGCCAATACTAATTCATTATCTTCAATCCATTCGTCTGCTTCCTTAACAGAAACATACTTTGGATTGTCAATTGAAGGGATTCCATCCATTGGTGGTCCACCGGAAAGAATTTTGTTTGGATGAACTAAATACTTAACCCCGGAATCAGTAACCATTATTTCTTCTTCTGAATCTTCAGCAACTTCTTCTACAGAAACTTCAACATAAACATCTTCATTAATCTCGCTATTAGTTAAATCTTCAACAGCTTCAGTCTCAACAATTTCTGTACAAGCAAAAATAAACAGTGATAAAATTAGCATAATCGTTAAAGTTATTATTTTTTTCATTCAAATCACCTCAGTTTAAAAAATAAAAATAAAAAAAGTAAAAGATTTACTTTTTGTTCTTGATAATGTCTCCTAATCTTACGGGCATCATTACCAAAGCAATTAAAATCCCAAACAGCAATACATAAATCCCGGTTAATATTTTTCCAACTCCCAATAACTTTAGTTCCATTAATGCTGAAGGATAATTAACAATCTCAACTAAATCTTGAGTTAATTCTGATCCCGTTGCTGCTGATTCTCTAGTTACTTTATCTAAACTAAAATATTCTGCTTGAGCAGCATGAAATTTAGCTTCTTCTGTTACAACTTTAGAATGCATCTGTACTCCCCAGATTGCAAACACTAATGAGATTATCATTAGTAACATCATTGCACCCATTATCATTTTTTTATCCATTTTATTTTACCTCTGATCTAATTAATCTTATTCTCCCCATGTATCTTCTTTAAATCCTGCTCTGCCCGAGCCTTTCTCATACGCCTTATATTGAAGAGTTCTTTTCTTTGAATAATCTTGATGATATTCTTCTGCAATATAAAAATGTTCAAAAGGTAGAATCTCTGTTACAATTGGTTTTTCAAACATCCCAGATTTCATTAATTCCTCTTTTGACTTCTCCGCTAATCCTTTCTGAGTTTTATTATGATAAAGAATTGCAGTTTGATATTGAGAACCCCTGTCCGAGAATTGTCCCCCTGCATCTGTAGGATCAATTTGTCTCCAAAAAATATCAAGAAGGTTTTCATATTTGATTTTCTCGGGATTATAAGTTACTTGCACCACCTCTTTATGGCCGGTTTTGCCAGAAGAAACTTCTTTATAGGTAGGATTTTCTTTTTCTCCGCCAGAATAACCTGAAACAACATCAACTATTCCATCTAACCCTTCAAAAGCAGCTTCCATACACCAAAAGCAACCACCTGCAAAAGTTGCTTTCAACAAAGTATTACCATTTTGATTTGCCATTTTTTCCTCTCCAACAAAATTATTCTCTTCAACGAAATTAGTACATCCAGCTAAAAAAACCAACAGTACAATAATCATTATTTCTTTTTTCATTTTCAACCAAGTATTTTAAACACGAATATTAAATAATACAGAGATATAACTAACATTATTATTCCTGCAATAATGTTAATGATTTTCTTTTTTGAAGTTAAGAATCCAATTATCTCTTTACTTTTAGCTGCTGAGATTAATGCAAAAATTAGCAACGGCAACCCCATACCAAAACCAAAGACAACAAAATTCAGTAAATTAGCAACAAATTCCTTTATTGAAGTACTCACTGCAAATAATACCGCTAGGGAAGCAGGATTACAAGGGAGGACAATTGCTCCAAAGAATAATCCAAAGATTAAACTACTGATATAAGGATTTTTTTTCACAGGAGAATGTAGTTTTGGAATAAACCTTCCTAAATCAAAATTAAATATTAGAAATAAACTCACCACGCCCAATATTCCAAATGCAATTGGAGAAATGATTCCAATTGATTTAGTCAAGGATTCTTGTAAAAAGAAAGTAAAAATTAACCCAAACAAAAACATGGATAAGATTACTCCAAACGTTATAATCACTCCAAACAGAATAATTTGTTTCTTATTCTCTTTATTTGTAACCTGAGAAGCTAAGTAAGATAAAAACCCAGGATATAAAGGAAGAACACAAACTGCCCCAAGCGGTGCGAATAAACCTGCTAAAAAAGAGATCCAAAGATTTGTTAGAGTATTTATCATTTTAACATAAATTTGTTATTGCTTCATTAAGCTCGTTTGCAGATTTAAATCCCCGTTCTAATAATTGAGATGATTGATCTGGACAAATTAAAATTACTGGGGCACTTGGTGCACTAACGACACCCACTCCAAAGTCTTCAATTAGTGCCTTGGTTACTTCTACAGGAGAAACTGCAAAATACCAATCAAGTTCATTTTCAATCGCATGATCTTTAACCAAAATTTCATCTTCATTAGGGTCAGTATCTATTGAAACATGAATAACTCCTTCAACTTTCTTCATTTCTTTTTGTTGTTTTAGACAAGTAGGGCACCAAACTGCAAAGCTTTCTAATAAAATAGTTTGTCCTGCAAATTCCTCAATATTAAATTCTTCTCCTGAAATAACATCCGTTAGGTTTTCACATTTCCAATCTGGACATGCATCAACCTCTAATAGTTCAGATTCAATTTGTTCTTCAACTAACTCTGCTTTTTCTTCCATTTCCGCAGAATCCATTAATTCTGGACTACATCCAACAATAAAAATTAGTAAAACCATTAATAACGATAAGAAAAATAATTTCATGATAAACACCTCTTTTAATAGGAGAGGAGTTTTATAGTTAATAAATATTGTGTTCTACTGTAAAGTCATAATAATCCTCACACTTGTCTTACTAAGATAAAGGGTAAGTATTATTAACCTTTAAGTTTTACTTATTAAAATGATCTCAGAAATTTTTGAAACAATTATCAGAATTGCAATAGGTTTTCTTTTCTTAATCAGTGGAGCATTAAAACTTCCAGATTTAAAAGGGTTTTTTATAACTATTGTTAAGTACAATGTGTTAAAAGGAAAACTTGCTAAAGTTTCTGCTTATTCTCTACCTTTCGTGGAGATTATTGTGGGATTTGCATTAATCTTTAAAATTTATTTAACATACTCTTATTCCTTAGCTTTAATCTTAGTTATTGTAAGTACTGGAGGAGTAATCTATGCTTATTTTAACAACAATAAATTAGACAATTGTGGTTGTTATGGAACAAAGATAAAAATTCCCATTGGCCCAAAGAAAATTATTGAAAATTTAGTAACAATTATCTTACTAATCTATTTGTTAATACTAACTATATAAATAGAAACTATTATTAACGCTTAAGATTTACTTAAGTTAAGGATGATAGAACAATACCTGCCGTTAATACTAGCGGCAATAATCTCAATAACGTACTACTATAGTAATAAATACAACATTAAACATAAAGAATGGAATAAGAGAATTGTTTCTTTTTCTGCGGGAGTTTCAATAACTTACGTGTTATTAGAATTATTTCCCACTTTTACAGAAGGGGCATTGGTATTAAACAAACTGCTATTCCTAGCCCTCCCAGTTGGGTTTATCATCCACCATGTTATTGAAAAAGAAATTTACAAACATAATAGAAGTCATGAATTAATTAAAATGCTTTCTTTAGAAGAACAGATATTTTCGTTTGTTTATCATATAATCATTGGAATTGTTTTAGTAACTTTTGTAAAGGCAAACATTCTAAGTGGAATACTATTCTTGATCCCAATGGTTTCTTATACTTTCTTAAGTAATTTACCAACGGAAAAACATACATCTAGAATTAAAGCTGTTCTTCTTTCCGGATCAACAATTATTGGAGTAGTAATTGGAGTATTAATGAATAAAGTAGTCCCAATATGGATAAACTTCATGTTAATGGGCCTAGTAACAGGAGTTTTACTTTATACAATTATCAGACACCATATTCCCTTTGGAGCAAAAGGAAAATTAGGGTACTTTACATTAAGCTTTGTGGTATATTCAATGATAATTGTAGCAAGCTGGTATATTTGAAATGAAAACAAAAATTAAAGCAGTTGGGTTTGACTTTGATGGAACTTTAATTATGTCTGAAGATAAAAAGCCAAAAGAAATGGCTAAAGTCTTTAAAGAAAAATTTGGGATTAAAAGAGGCGTTAAAAGTGCATATGAAAAACTAATTGGCACAGGAAAGAATCGCCATGAGAAAGTAGAATCTTTGTTTCTTCAGTTCATTAAAAGAAAACCAACAAAAAAAGAGATTCAGGTTGTTGAAGATCATTTTGGCCAACATTATGAAAAAAGTCTTAGTACTTGCCCCTTATTTCAATGCACAAATGTGATCACAGAATTAAAAAAACAAGTCGAATTTCTCTTTCTCCTTTCATTAGAAAACAAAAAAGAAGTTAAAAAAGTTTTAACACATTGTGGATTAGCAAAACATTTTGATGAAACACTCGGAGGACCAAAATCAAAAATAGAGAATTTGCTTCATGTATTAAAAAAACACAAACTAAAACCAAGCGAAATAATTTATATTGGAGATTCTCATTCAGATGTTATTGCTAATAAAAAGTTAGGCATAAAAGTAATTTTGTTAGGTAAAAAACATACCTATTTAAGATTAAAAGAAGATCTCGAAGCAGATTTTATTTTTAGTTCGTTATGTCAAATTCCATATAACATAAATAAACTATCATAATATTATTCTAATAAAAAGTTTAATACTAATTTTGCAGTCTCAGGATATAAATCAGGATCAAGAACGGTGTTATGAAGGTTTGAGTTTAAAGAGTCTGTACACTTTCCTTCTATTATAATGTCCTCGGCCCCATATAAGAAAGAGTTTTCTAAAGTTACTATGCCATCTCCATCCTTACCACCATCCATAGTACATCCTTTACTCCTAATGTTAAGGAACTTTATTTCTGTTGGCAAAGATTTTGAATTTATTCGATTTAAAAATACACTTCCAACACTCAAGTCTTCACATTCCTTTGATGCTCCAATAATCGAACAATACTTCTTAACTCTGCCCTCTACTCCTTGATGAGGAACATTAACAAACACCACCTTCTCTAAAGAACCACTTCCAAACAAATCAACATATTCCCTAGCCACTAATCCACCCATAGAATGTGCCCCTAAAATTACTTTATCACTTCCTGTACTTTCCTTAACTAAGCTAATAATTTCTTTCAACCTTAGAGCATAGTTTTCTATTCTTTCTGATTTTTGAGCAGTAACCTTGTATTTACCCACCCCAACTGTGGGAATGTAATAATAAGTTGCTCGCATACTCATTGCAGCAGAACATTTATCCAACCCAGAATAAAAGTTGTCAAAACTAACATCTCCAATATTAACAAAATTCTCTTTCTCTAAAGCTTCTTGAATCTTGGCAAACGCCGCTAATGAAGATTCGGGATCATTACCTTCATTAAATGAATGTCCATGAATAAATAAGATTGGCGTTTTTGTTTCTGAGTAATAAGAATCACATTGATTAAATACACAACACTGCTTAACCTGTTCCCCTAAAACAAATTCAACTTCTTCAAATTCTGGTTCAGAAATTAATATTGGTTGTAAAGTCATATTTGGAAATGAAAAGGTTTGTGTGCTATTATTATTGTTAATATTAACACAGTTATTGGCAATAAACAAGTCTAAATCAGAACTATCAACCGTAATGTTATTGTTAACAATCTTTTTCTGAGCCAATTCTAAAGAATCACAATCTTTAGACAATTTTAATACAACTAAAGAAGTATATTTGGTCGTTAGTTCTGCTAACTCTTTTTGATATTCTTCAGAGATTCTAAGCACAATCTCTTTACTATAAAGAATCCCATTATTTACTGCAGATTCTGAGAAAGTTCCAAAGTTGATTAAGTTAACAAAATTAATTATCTTTTCCATTTCTTGTTCCATCAACGAAGAATGATAATAAGCAACTGTAATGTTCTCACTCGCTTGGTTTATTTCTTCAATTGCAATTAAAGTGCCAGTCCTTAAGAGAATTAAGTTATTAATCTCTTCTTGTAGTTCCCCCAACAAAGTTAGCTTAGAATCAAGATTAATTGTTTTGATTTGTGACATTTCGCTATTCTGCCAATTATTAACTTGTAAATCTAACTCTCCTGTAAACTTAGTAAGGTCTTCTTCTAATTGATCTAATCTTGAAGACAAGGCATTTTCTTCAATACTAAAAGTAAAAAATGAAGATAAACTACTCTGTAAGGTTACAAATTTTTCTTTTGCAGTTTGCAGTTGTTCAGAATTAAGTTCTAATTGTGATTTCAATTTTTCAGCTTTATTTCTTTCTTCCGCTGTAAAATCTGTTTCAATCATAAATAAAGCAGAGTTGTGTTTAATCTTTTGGTCAGTAGGACAAATTAAACTTTTAACATTATTACACCTTACATTTAAATTATACAAATAAAGTTTGTTTCCAAGATTTTTTGCTGGAACAGCATAAGTACCGTGATAAATCTCTTCATTTTCCATATTAAATTGATTAGAATAAATTATTTTCTCTTCATCTAAATCAACCAAATCAAATTCACAATAACTATTGCATTGGAAGAAGTTATTATTCTTAATCTCAAAATTTAATGTTGCTTCTTCATTTGATGCTATTGAATATAAAGACTGTTCTTGATCAATAATAATTTGTAATTCGTCTCCAATTAGAAATCTAACCTTAAGACCAAAGATTAAAGAAATTCCAGCAACAATTATTAACGCTATAAAAAGAACTAGTAATGTCCGTCCAATTCTCCGTTTAACTTTAGGTGGAACTAATTCTGGAAATTCACGATGTTTTTTTCTTCTTCTCATTCTATATGCGTTAAATAATTAATTGCAGCTTTTTTATTAACTGCATCTTTGATGTAAGACCCAGAAACTAAGAGGTCTGGATTGTATTTCTTAATTTTCCTAATTGTTTTGTCTTTAACCCCACCATCAACAATAATTTTAATTTTAGGATTGATTTTCTTAATTTGTTTTATTTTTCTTAAATTTTTAGGTAAGAATGGACTACCATAATAACCAGGGTGAACTGTTAAGACTAAAATGTAATCTACCTTATTTAGGTATGGTTTTAATTCCTTAATTTTAGTTTCTGGTTTAATTGCAAAAGCAATTTTCTTTTTCTCTTTTCTCATCCATTTAATGTATTCGTCGACATTTTTTAACTCTTCAAAATGAGGAATAAATAAATATTTTTTCTTAATATTCTTTTGAATCCATTTCTCAGGATTCTTGATCATCAGATGAGCATTGTAAGTAAAGTTCCGACTTAGTTTAAATGGAAACCACATTGCTTTACTATCAGCAAACTTACCATCAACAATATCTAAATGTAATGTTTTAGCAACACCTTTTAACTCTTTCAGATAGGAACTCAGTCCCTTTTGGTTCTTAGACATTACACTTGGCCATATTTTCATTTCCTCATCACCATCATGTAATTTTTAAATCCAAGTTTTTTATATAACCCAATGGCAGTGTTATTTTTCGGATAAACTTTGAGGGAAATATCTTTGACTCCTTTTTTATGCAACCAACCTATAACTTCTTTTGCTAGTTGTTCTCCTAACCCTTTCCCTCGATGTCTTTTCATCACAAAAACATCTGTAAGCCAACCAGCCTTTTTTTCCTTGAAATAAAAATAGTTTTGACTAATTTCCCCAGAAGAAAAGCCTACAAGGGAATGGTTATCTTCTAAGACAAAAAAAATTCTGTTCTTGTTAGAAATCTTTTTTCTCAAGGGTAATAAGAAATTAGCAAGACAATGTTTTTTATCCAACCAAGGATTTGTTTTCAAAAATCCTTTAAAAAACAGATAATCTAATTCTGCAATTTCCTTTAGGTCCTTAATTGTGCCTCTTCGAATCTTCATTTCATTAATCTCTCAATTTTTTTAAGTCTTCTAATGTGCCGTTCTTCTCCAGAGAATGAACTGTTTAAGAAAGCTCGAATCATATTTTTTGCATCTTTTAAAGATAGTCCTGGTTGAGGATTCTTAGATGCCCCACCTGCTAAACACAACACATTGGCATCTTCATGGTTTCTAGCAAATTCAGTTTTAATAACATCCTGTGGATTAACTGCCCTGATTCTTTTAATCTTATTAGCGGCAATACACATTCCTTCAGCAGAACCACAAAATAAAACCCCTAAAGTTTTTTCTTTAGCTACTCTCTTTGCCACTTTAATAGCATAATCTGGATAATCATCATTTGGATTTAAAACTTGATTCCCCAAATCCCCATAAGAAATTCCTTCTTTTTCTAACCACTTCTTAACTTTCTCTTTTAATTCAAACCCTGCGTGGTCTGCTCCAAGATAAATTGTTTTTATCGTTTTCTTCGTACTATTAGCGCTTTTCATGCTTTGTTCACACTCCCTAATATTCTGATTCTATCTTCAACAACTTTAGTAATTAATTCTCTTGCTGGTCCCAAAATATGTCTGGGATCAAAGTCTTTAGGATTTTTTTTTAATGTCTGACGAACAGCAGCATCGAAAGCAATTCTTAAGTCTGTATCTGTGTTTACTTTACAAATTCCATTCTTTACAGCTTTCTTAACTTGTTCGTTTGGAACTCCTTTAACTCCCTTTAATTTTGCCCCATATTTCTCAGCTAAATTAACAATATTCTTTGGAACTCCCGAAGCACCATGAAGTACTAAGGGGACTTTAACCTTCTTTTTAATTTCTTTAAGTAAATCTATCTTTAAATCGGCTTTTCCTTTGAATTTGTATGCACCGTGAGACGTTCCAATTGCTACTGCTAGAAAATCACACCCAGTTCTTTCAACAAATTCCTTAGCCTTTTCTATATCTGTATAAATAATATTCTTTGAAGAAACTAAATCTTCCGTTCCTCCAATCGTTCCTAATTCCGCTTCAACAGAAATTCCTTTTTTATGGGCCAATTGTACAATTTTCTTTGTTAATTTAATATTCTGTTCAAAAGGGAAATGAGAAGCATCTATCATTACTGAAGAAAATCCTAACTTAATTGCTTGTTTGATTATCTTAATATCTTGGCCATGGTCTAAATGTAATGCAATTGGAATTTTACTTAATTCAGAAGCAGTCCTTGCTAAATCATAAAGAAAATTAATTCCCGCATATTTAATCGCTCCTTCTGAAGTTGCCAAAATTACAGGAGATTTCAGGTTCTCTGCAGCTTGAACAATACCTTGAACAATTTCCATGTTGTTAATGTTAAAGTGTCCAACAGCATACTTACCTTTCCTTGCCTTTTCCAATAATCTTTTAGTATTAGCTAACATTTACCTCATCTCCATCCTCTTAACCTTCATCTTAAATTTCTTAATCATCTGATTCGCTTTCACTTCTGACAATAATCCGCTTTTTGTTCCTATTCCTTGAATTACGGATAAAGAGTTAACTATTCCTAACTTTAAACAGTCTTCAAAAGATTTCTTTTTAACAAATCCTGCTAAAACGCCAGAATTAAGTGCATCTCCTGCTCCGGCAGTATGCATAACCTTAACATCTGGTGGAATTAAACTATAAACTTCATCTTTATGTAAAGCGTAAACAGTTCTAGGACCATCTGTAATAATAATTGTCTTAGGTCCAAGGTTAGATAATTCTAATAATAACTTCTTTTGGACTAATTTCTTCCCAGATAATGCTTGTGCTTCTTCTTTATTTAGAATTAAAACAGTTGTTGATTGTAATATTGAATGAAATTGTTTTCCTTTTTTAGCCATGTATAAAGAAGGATTAAACATAATATTGATTTTCTTTTTCTTTGCATACCCAATAATTTCCTTTCCCGTTTTTAATGATTGACCCATTAAACTTCCAAAATAAATCCACTTGGCGTTTAATTGTGATTTTTTAAAATCATTTAAAGTTAAATCTGTAGATGCTCCTTTGTAAGCGTAAATTACTCTATCTCGTTCTCTTTCTGAAGAAATTAATGTCGAGAAGTTGGTACTCTTCTTACTCCGATGTAAACAAATGTTCTTAACCTTATACTCCTTCATTTCATTTAAGATGAAATCTGCTTCTTTATCCTGGCCTAATTTAGTTAAGATCTTAACCTTAAGACCCATTTTAGAAATGGCAGCGGCAACGTTAGTAGCACCACCACCAGAATGAACTTCTAATTTATCAACAAGAATTTTATCTCCTAAATGAATTTCCTTAAACTTTGGTTTAATCTCAAGAAAGTGGTCTACTACAGCCGACCCAATACAAAGAACATCATCCCTTCTTAACATATTTACCTCTTTATAATATAAGAAAAGAATATAGGTTTAAAATAGTTGCGGTTAGACAAAGAGAAAAAGAGATTAAAAAATTAAGAAAATTAATTAGGAAAAAGACTAGTTGCACCCTCATATTTTTGATCAACAGGAATATCGAACTTACCAGATTCAGAATTGTAAAGTTTTCCAGTTGTCAAAACAGTATTCCAAAATGTAGGATCAGTACATTGTTGAATTGCCATTTCCCTTTCATCTTGCATTTTTTGTGTATATAACAAATCTACATCCATAGCATGTAAATCTAAAACTGTTCCTAAATCTAATCCTCGTTCTTGCACTAATGCTTTTACTTTATACAAAACAGTTTTACTCCTAATTTCTTCCTCAATAAATTTCGTTCTAGCATCAAGAACTTCCATAAAGCTCACTGGTTCTGGAAATTCGATACTTCCAAATTCCAAATCTAATTTTCCGTGATAATTTTTTTCTTCAATAGAATTAATTGTTCCCCTAATACTAGCTAAATTTCTATGAAAAATACTATCAATTTCTTCTTCTAAATCAAAAAGGTCATAAATGTCTTTACCACCCATGGAATGAAGTATAGATTCAGAAGGAGCTCCCTTTTGAATATTACCATCAGGATTTACAATAAGACTATGGGTTTTTTCATCATATTTGGTAACTACCCCATATGAAGCTAATGGGTGAAATTTGTGAAGTACTAATAAATCAAGATCATGTGCTGGTTCCTCTCTCATAGTTGAACCAAATAATAAAACATCATTAATACTTGGTTGAGAATTGAAAACACCATGGTAAGATTTATTCAGAATTGTTTCAGCTACTTTTACTGCAAGATCATAAGCATTTGGAATAATTTGTTTTTCAGCCATAAAGACTAAAATCAGGATTTAATTTATAAATTTTACTCTCCTAAAGTACTCCCTCCACATAATCCAATCTTAGTTCATAAATTATTAAGCAACTCTAAAATCTTCTTACCAAACTCTTCAGCAGCTTGAGGGCCATTTGCTGTAACGATCTTGCCATCAACTTCTATAGTGTTTCCAGTATAAATTGCTCCCAAACGTTCTAATATAACGGATTGCATATTATCCTCATTCCAAACAGTAACTTTCTTTCCTTCTAAAACATCAGCATAAGCTAATGTTAATGGGGCAATACATATTGCTGCTAAAACTTTCTTTCGATTAATTGCTTCTTGACAAGTTAAATGAGCTTCAACATCTTTATGAAATTGAACTGAACCAGGACCACCAATAAAAATGATGGCATCATAATCTGAAACATTAATATCATCAATAGAAATTGTCGCTTCTGTCGTTGTTTTTGTAGAACTGGTACAGTTTCCAACTTTTTTAGAAGCAGTAACTACTTCAACCCCAGCATCTTCTAATATTTGTTTAGGAACTCCATATTCTTTAGGTTGATAACCTTCTTGTGCCACAATCATTAACGCTTTCATTTATATCACCTTTTCATTAACTAATTTAGCAAAATGTTCAAAACTCCGTTCATGACTTTCTGCAGTTTTAATATCAAAACAGCACCCAGGCAATTCTCGGTTCTTTAAATGGGATTTAATACACTCACAACAAATTCCTCTTTTTGAACAAGAAGTGAAAGGACAAGTACAATCTTTTAAGTTTTGTTCCTTTTTGCATTCCATAAACACTTAAAGAAAAACAACATTTTTAAACTTTTAGATTATCTTCTAACTAAAAGAGATGATAGTAGAAATTATTACATTAATCATTGGAGTTATCGCAATCTTGATTCTAGCAGAGATTGCTGTTAAAAATTCTATTAGATTAGCTCATCACTTTAAATGGAGTGATACATTTATTGGTCTAACAATTCTTTCTATTGGAACAAGCATTCCAGAGATTATGGCCGCAGTTGTGGGAAGTATTGATATCTTAAGAGAACCTTCTTTGATGAATACCATTTCTGGCTTAGTTGTGGGAACCAATGTAGGATCAGATATATTCCAACAAAGTTTTGTTCTCGCTTTGGTTGGATTGGTTGGAACAATTGTTGTTATTAGGAAAAATCTGATTGATGAAGTTGGAGCATTAATTGTAGGTGCAATATTAATGTGGATTATGACCCTTGGTGGCTTTATTAATCGTTTTGAAGGAGCAATTATGTTTATTGTGTATATTGGCTACTTAATTTATCTGGAAAGAATACAAAGAAAAAAGAGAACAGAGAATAAAAGCATCAGAAACATAATTTATAAGAAGGATAAAAATATAACGCTACCAAAGAAGAAATTTGTTTTTGAAATAATTACAATTATTACTTCCTTTGCAATTATGGCTTACGCTGCAAATAAAGTGATAAATGCGTCAACCGTCTTGGTTTCTGAACTTCCTATTAGCGCTTCATTCTTTGGAGTTATTCTACTTGGAGTTGCTTCTGCACTTCCAGAGTTAACAACTGCATTAATTGCAGTATTAAAACATAAAAAAGGAATTTCTGCAGGCGTTCTAATTGGAAGTAATGTTACCAATCCCTTATTAGGATTAGGCCTGGGAGCAATGATTTCTGGTTACGCTATTCCTAAGGTAACAATGTTTTATGACCTTCCATTTAAAATTGGCATCGCCGGATTAATATTCTGGTTCTTATGGAGAAATGAAAAATTGAATAAGTGGGAAGCAATTACTTTAATTGGAATCTTCATCACTTACTTAGTTCTGAGAAACTTCTTGTTCCCAGTAGACTTTTAAGAACATACAAATCTTTTAACTAATAATTCCTATTTTTTTCAATATTCTTGATAGAAATCTTGGTTTGTTTCCAATACGTTTATTTGTTTCTTTAACATTCTCAAAATAATGAGACATTATCATTTCGTGTGATTCTATTTCTTCATCAGTGGGATCATTCCTTTTTGGTAAACGTCCTGGCCGCATAATAATTCTTCCTTCTTCAACTGCATTATCAAATACCTTTCCAATCTTTTCTAAAAAAATACGATCTTTATCTGTTTCATAAACTAAAGGGCCCATCTTACACTTAACAAAACCCTTAACTTTCTTTATTTTTCTTGGAATTATTCCCATCCAAACATTAAATCAATAGAAGTTTATATTTATTTCTAAGCTTCAAACCAATTCAAACTTATCAACATTTATTTAAATACTAAAGTATAAACTTGAGAGATGGCAAAAAACAACTTCCTATTAGTAGACCTTAGTGAAAAGAAAACAAAGAAGCTAGCTGAAACAATTACTTCTGACACAAGTAGAAAAATTCTAAATTACTTAGTTGAGAAAGATGATTCAGAAGCAAGTATTGCTAAAGAACTAAAAATCCCAATTTCTACTGTACATTATCACTTACAAAAACTACAAGAAGCAGGATTAGTAATGGTAGAAGAGTTTCATTATTCTAAGAAAGGGAGAGAAGTTAACCATTACAAATTAGCTAATAAGTATATTATAATCGCTCCAAAACACATTTCTGGATTAAAAGAAAAATTAAAAGGGATTCTTCCTGTTGCAATTGCTTCCGTAGGAATTGCTGCAATTATTAAGTTGTTTACTTCCTTTACTGGAAATGTAGGAACATTTCAAGAAACAAAGGTTATGACTGTGGATACTATAGCACAAGCTGCTCCGGTATTGATGGAGGCTGTTGAAGACATGGGACCGAATCCACCAATGCAAGCCTGTGTACAACAACCAGACATAGGTCTTTGGTTCTTGGTTGGAAGTATGTCTGCTATTGTAATTTATCTAATTGTAATGATGATCAAAGAAGGGAGGAGAAAGAAATGAAAAAAATATCTTTAATTTTATTAATATTCAGCTTAGCGGTGATCATAGGATGTAGTTCTCAAGAAAATCCAAGTATGGGAGACGTTACTTGTAACGCTGATAATATTGGCAAACAAGTACCAGATGATTGTAATACCTGTACTTGTGCTGAATTCGATGGAGATTATGGTTGGGCCTGTACAGAAATTGGTTGTAATGCAATACCTTTAATTTAATTCTTTTTTGATTGATATAAAAATAAAAAATAAAAGAAAATAATTATCTTCTTTTTCTGACTAACTTAACTCCAGATACAATTATCAAGAGTACAACTATCCAAGGAACTGCCCAGAAGATTAAACTTAACAAGTTGTTAAAGCTGTCAACAAAGCCCCTTATTAGCCGTGAGAACTTTACTAATGCAACATTAGCATAACCAGAACGTTCTTCTTGTAGTGTGATGGAAACTGTTGAATACTCCACTTGAGCATCTTTATTATCCATTGCTTCTTCAAGATACTTTACTCTTCTTTCTTGATCAAAGATCTTATCACTGATAGAAATCTTATCAGAAATCTCTTCTACTTCAGAATACATCTGTTCGTATCTTTGTAAACGAGCTTTCTCAGCATTTAGTTCTGTTTTAACATCATAATACTGTTCAGTTATATCTCTTGCATTCTCATTAAAAGATTGTACTTCTCCCAGTAATTTTAACTGCTCAACAAAGTCACCATAAACAGATGTCGGAACTTTAACAATATAAGATCCACGATAATAAGCTGAATTTCCCCTTCCATGTAAATTTACATTCTCATTGGTTATAATTCCATTAACAGAAATAATCAATCCTTTAAGAGAAATCTCTTCTTTCTTAAACTCGCCTCTTTCTATTTCTGTAGATAAACTAGCAGACTTAGTAATCTTACGTTCTTCAACTTCAGGAGCAAAACCTTCATCATAGTAGGCCCCACCCTTAACCATCATTGCTGATTCCACCATCATGTCTGATGTTCCTATAATTCCTTGAGAGAATGAACCCGTACTTCCAGAAAACATAGGCACAAGTAAAACAAGTAAAACTATTAGCACAATAATCCAATTCTCTTTAATTGTATTCCATTGATTTTTAAATGTCATTTTATGACCTCCATTTGAGTTTAATAAGAAATAGTAAATTCTAGAGATATATAAATGTAAAGATATGTTTGAATTGGATTGAAGTTAAAAAAATAAAAAAGAAATTAAGGATCCATTCTTTCTGGATCTCTTGGTAACAGTACAGCTTCACGAACATTCTCTAAATTCAAGAATCTTTGAGTTATCCTGTCCAAACCAAAGCCAACACCACCATGAGGAGGACAACCATAACGGAAAATCTCTCCGTACTTTTCCATTTCTTTCATGTCCAAGCCTTTTTCTGCCGCTTGTTGTTTAAGAATCTCATATCGATGTTCTCTCTGAGCACCAGTACAAATTTCCACACCATTAAACAATAAATCAAATGATTTAGTATCGCCCAATTCATCTTTCATGTGATAGAAAGGTCGAACTGCCCAAGGAAATTTTGTAATAAAAACAAACTCACTTCCAAACTTCTCTTTAATTATTCCACCAAGTAACATTTCTCCTTCCGCATCTAAATCTTCATCATCTGAATAAGTTTTACCTTTTTCCTTCAACATTTCTTTAGCTTCCTTCATAGTCAAACGAGGAAATTTCTCTGGAATTATTGGTTCTACTTCTAAAGTTTTTAATTCACCAACACATTCTTCCTTAAGATTTGTTAACAAATTAGTAAACATTTTTTCAATGAAGTCCATGATCTCAGTTTCATCTTTAATGAAAGCCATCTCAAAATCAACACCAGTAAATTCGGTTAAATGTCTTGTGGTATGAGACTTTTCTGCTCTAAACACAGGAGCAATTTCATAAACTCTTTCAAATCCACCAGCTACGAACATCTGTTTGTAAATTTGTGGAGACTGTGAAAGAAAGATTGGCTTCCCAAAATAATCAACTTTAAACAGTTCTGCCCCAGATTCTACTCCCAGAGTTGTTATCTTTGGAGTATGGATATTAGTAAATCCATTTGCATCTAAAAAATTAACACAGGACTTAGTGATCTTGCCACGAACCTTAAAGATTGATTGTGTTTTAAGATTTCTAGTATCTAAAAATCTAAAATCTAATCTCTTATCAATGTTAGTCTGACTTTTGTCAGAATTATCAATTGGAAGAGGTACTTCAGATAAAGAAACCATCTTAACGCTCTTTATTCCAATTTCAATTCCCCAACGAGAAGTTTTATTTTCTTTAACCAATCCAACAATCTCTATTACAGATTCTTTAGTAAAGTCATCAATTGCTTTAAAGGAATCTTCTTCAGTATCCCCATTAAAAGCAACAGTCTGCATATCGCCAGTTCTATCACGTAAAATTAAGAATTTTATTTTACTGAGATTCCTCAGTTCTTGAATCCATCCTTTAAGTAGAACTTCCTGCCCTACCTTTGCACTTAAATCCTTTATTAGTGTTCGTTCCATAGTAAGGAGGCGTAGAAAGTGCTAGTTTTTATTGTTTTTGGTATATTATTAGATAATAAAAGAAAAAAAGAATTAAACCCTCCCCCTTAACTTCTCAGCCTCAAGAATCTTCTTAATAGCCAAGATGTAAGTGGCAGTCCTAAAATCATACTCTTTTCCGGAATATTCTGTCCAAATGCCTTCAAAAGCAATAACCATCTTTTCCTTTAACCTTTCCTTAACTTCCTCAGCTTTCCAATATAATCCAGTGTTGTTCTGAATCCATTCAAAGTAAGAAACGGTAACGCCACCAGCATTTGCAAGAATGTCAGGTAAAACCAACACTCCAGCCTTGTGCAGAATTTCATCCGCTTCAGGAGTAGTTGGACCATTTGCCAACTCTAAAATAATTTTAGCTTTAATCTCAGCTGCATTATCAACAGTAATTACATTCTCCAAAGCAGAAGGAACTAAAACAGAAACATTCAACTTAAGTAAATCCCCATTACTAATCTTCTCAGCGTCAGAATAATTAACAACAGACCGAGTCTCAGACTTAACTTTAATGACAGCGCCGATGTCCAAACCAGCGGCATTGTAAATTCCACCTTTAGAATCTGATACCGCAACAATCTTATAACCATGTTCAACAAGTAATTTAGCGGCATTCATTCCTGCGTTTCCAAAACCTTGAATTGCTACAGTTTTCTCAGCAATATCAATTTTCTTAACAGCTTCTTCAAGAACATAAACTCCTCCAAGAGCAGTAGCGACGTCTCTAACTAAAGAACCACCAACAGCTAATGGTTTTCCAGTAATCACTCCGGGCGCTTTTTCACCAATTAACTTTTCATACTCGTCCATCATCCAAGCCATCATTTGCGGAGTAGTATAAACGTCTGGAGCAGGAATATCTTTTGTTGGACCAAGGTGTTTGTAAAAAGCACGAACCCATTGTCTACTTAATTCTTGTAATTCATCATTGGATAATTCTTTAGGGTTAACTGTAATGCCTCCTTTGCCACCACCAAGAGGAACGTCAGCAACTGCTGTTTTAAGAGACATCCAAAAGGCAAGGGATTGAACTTCGTCTAAATCCACTCCAGGATGATATCGAATTCCACCTTTGTAAGGGCCACGAGAATTGTTATGTTGTACTCGATAAGCAGGATACTTCTTACCATTTACTTCTAACTCTGCTTCTAAAATCTTGTTAGGCGTTGCAATAATCTTTAATTGATTTTCATCAACTCCAGCAAGTGGAGCAATTTTTTCTAAGAATTGTTTTATTTTGTCGAATGTCATAAGAAACCGAGGACAAATTGTATTTATAAAGATTTGGAAACTAGGCAAGTTAAGTTAGAATATATGCATTACTGTTCACTGAATTTCTAACTTTCAGTTAAACTTCCCTTCAGCCAACTTAATAGACATCTCTTCTAACTTCTTCTTATACGCTACCAAATCAACCTTAACTCGAGCAACTCCTGATTCCATTGCTGCCTTAGCTACTGCATAAGCAACATGAGATAGAACTCTAGGATCAAATGGTTTAGGAATAATATAATCTGGACCAAAACTAAACTCAGAATCATATGCCTTAAATACTTCTTTAGGAACTTTCTTCTGTGCTAATTCTGCCAAAGCCCTTACTGCTGCTAACTTCATTTCTGAATTAATCACGCTAGCCTTAACATCTAATGCACCACGAAAAATAAAAGGAAAACCTAAAACATTATTTATCTGATTAGGATAATCACTTCTGCCAGTTGCCATAATCACATCAGAACGTGTCTGCTTAGCAAGTTCATATTTAATTTCAGGATTAGGATTTGCCATAGCAAAAACAATTGGATCCGGAGCCATCCCCAATAACATTTCTTTCTCTAAAAGATCTTCCTTAGAAACACCAATAAAAACATCAGCACCAGATAGCGCTTTAGTTAAACTTAGATTAACAGACTGGGCAAATTTAGATTTATACTTGTTAACATCTCGAGATTTTGTAATTAATCCTTGACTATCAAACATAAAAAGAGTCTCTAACTTTGCTCCTAAATCAATAATTAAATTAGCACAAGCAATGCCCGCTGCACCAGCACCAACAAGAACAATCTTAACAGAAGAGATTTCTTTCTTTACAATCTTTAAAGCATTCAAAAGTCCCGCAGCAACAATCACCGCAGTCCCATGTTGATCATCGTGAAAGACAGGAATGTTTAATTTCTCAATCAACTTTTCTTCAATAGCAAAACATTCAGGAGCTTTAATATCTTCAAGATTAATTCCTCCAAAAGTTGGTTCCAGTGCTGTAACTATCTCAATAAATTTATCAACGTCCAATTCATTAATTTCTAAATCAAAAGCATCCACATTAGCAAAACGTTTGAACAAAACACTTTTTCCTTCCATAACTGGCTTGCTCGCTAAAGGTCCAATATTTCCCAATCCTAAAACAGCAGTTCCATTTGTAATTACACCAACTAAATTCCCTTTAGCAGTATAATCATAAGCTTTCAATGGATCTCTTTGAATTTCTAAACAAGGTTCTGCAACCCAAGGAGTGTATGCTAAAGATAAATCCTTAGCTGTAGAAAATGGTTTTGTAGGGAGAATAGAAATTTTTCCAGGATTACTACCAGAATGATACTCTAATGATTCTTTTTTGTAATTTTTCATAGCACTTGCAGATAAAGTCATTATTTAAATATTGTGTTGAAGTGTAAAAAAAGGAGTAAAACTAGTTCTCCAGATTATCAATGTTTAAATCATCTAAGTTCTCAGCATTATCTGAATAGTCTATTAAAATCTCATCAGATTCTTCAGGAACATAATCTACTCCAACAAACCTTTCTTCACCATTAATGTAAAGTTTATATTCCAAATCTTTTAAACCAATTCTTTCATATAAATGTACTAAAGACATTCCTCGAGAAAAAAACTGAACTTTTTCCTTGTTAAAAGTGATAAATATGTCATCATAACTTAACAATAAAGTTTCTGGACTATCAATTACCTTAAACTGAAATTCAACAGGATTATCATAAAAAGGATAATAAGGGTTTTCATTACAATCATTTTGTATACACATGTTTTGTGAACAGAGTATTTTTAAGGGAGCATCTTCACAAATTAAATAACAATCAGAATCTACCTGGCAAATTCTTGGTTCAACAGCATAAACTTGATCTTGAAAATCCAACATTGGAATTGTAAACCCTGCAGCAATCATAATCATTAATAGAATCAATAAAATCTTACTAAATAATTTTTTGTCTTTAGCCATAAAAGAAAAGAAAAAGAAAAGAAGTTAAAAAACTTCCTATTCTACGATAAGTTCTCCAGTCATTCCACGCCAATCTTCACAGCTTGCACATTTAAACTCAAATGTTCCAGCTTTGTTAGCAATGAACTCTACAACTGTATTTCCAGAAACTTCTTCGCTTACACTCAAACCAGGGATTGCAAATGTAAAGTCTAACCCAGTAGGAACAATAGTCATCTTAACCTTATCTCCAACTGAAACCTTTAACTGTTCTGGATTAAATAACCATTTCTTAGCATCCATTGCTACACTAACATCAGCTCCAACTTGAACTTCTTCTGCAACAGGTTCAACTACAACTAGCTCTTCAACTACTTCTACCACTTCAGTTACAACAGTTTCTTCTTCAGGAACTTCAATGATTAACTCCTCTACTTCTACTGGTTCCGCAGGCTTGTCCGAGGATTCAGAATCTTTTGATTCTGTAACTTCAATCTCAACTTCTTCACCACTTTCAGCAAGTGCAGCTTCAATCTCTTGTACAAAAACTTCGTAAGGTTGTGCCCCACTAATCAGTTTGCCATTAATAAAGAATCCAGGTGTGCCAGAAACTCCATAACTTTGTCCTTCAAGTAAATCTGCTAAAACTTCTTCTTCCATAGCTCCAGAATCTAAACATTCATCAAATTTATCAGTATCCAACTTCAGGTCTGCAGCAAATCCTTTCAAATAACTAATTCCTAAATAATCTTGATTAGCAAAAAGGTAATCATGCATTTCCCAATACATTCCCTGTTCTCCAGCACATTCTGCAGCTTCTGCTGCTTTCTGAGCGTCAGGATGAAAATCTAAAGGAAAGTCTCTGAAAACGTAACGAACTTTTCCAGTATCAACATAATCCTTAACTATTTGAGGATAAGTTTCCGCAACATACTTTCCACAGAAAGGACATTCAAAGTCACTAAACTCAATTATAGTTACTGGAGCGTTTATATCTCCTTTAATAGCATCGTCATCAATTGAAACGTCAAGATTAACATCTTCTAGGGAAACAATTTCATCATTAACATCAAATCCTTGTGGAAAGAATAAACTTCCATCTTTAGTGATGTATGACTCAACTTCTTGCTCCGCAACAGTTAAAGTTACTTTATACAATGTCCCAACGTCTTCAGAAGTAGAAACTTCTGCTATAAACGGTGCTTGTAATAAATTTGTGTTAACGTAATCTAGTACCTTCATTTCAGCTTCACTCATTGAAAGTTCTGCCCCAGTTGCAGTATCAGCCAATCCAAAACCATTAGTATAGAGTGATGCTACCAACAATACCAATAGAATTCCTGCAATTAATTTCCAAGTTGAAGATCCCTTTTGAGTCTCTTCAGAATCGTCTTCCCAAGGATCAATAGTAGGAGTGGCATCAACTTTTGCTGGTTCTTTAATTTCTTCGTTATCAGCAGCAGACTCAAATTTAACGTCTTTCTTATCTTCAACGTCTTCCTTATCTTCAGGAATAATCTCAACTTTTGGTTCTAATGGTTCTACAACCGCTTCTTCAACAGGAGCGCTCTTTTTAGCCACAGTCTTAATCTCTTTAACCTTTTTTGTATCTACTTTCTTCTTTGTTTTTTCTTGTTTAACAGGACTAATTTGTACTTCTTCCTCTATAAACTCGTCACCAAAGAATGAATCTTCCATATCATCTAATTGTTTTTGTTCCATTCAAAAACACCTCACCGTTTTTTTTGGGAATTGAAATATTATCGTACTAAATAGTGTACCATACCCTCAGCAGTTATTTTGGTCAGAAGTATTTATAAATATTTAGTTAGTTAAGAAGATATTCTCGCCTATACAAGTAATATTAGTAACCAACAGATTTAAAATAGTTAACTTTCTACGATAAAGAGATGGGATTTGCAATTTTTGAAAGCAATGTAGAAGAATTTGAAGAAGATGGAAGAAATTATAAGATTATCTTTAAAACAACTGTTTCACATCAACTAAAGGCAGATTTTAAGCAAGCAATAAAAACTGTTTGTAAAACAAAAGTTGCAGAGAAATTTTCTCGAATCACATTCATACTGGAGAACGCAGGTTATAATAATCCTGCTACTGCATGGATTAAAACTGAGGAATATAAAAAAGGACTAAAGATTGTCCATATAAATACATTTCACTTGTCAATTAATCACAGACAAGAAACAACTGCCACTTTTGTAACTGAAACTGCAAGAATCCTAGCCCACGAAATATCTCATTTATTACAAGAGGCTATAGTTAAAGCATTAACCCAAAAAGAAATTATTCAAGAAAGACCGAAAACCAGTTTAGATAAAAATATGAAAAAAATAAGCGGAAATCAAGACCTGATCCCCCACATGAGGTTAGTAAGAGAATATTTAAGATCATTTGTAGATTATATCCATATTGAAGGTTTTGCAGAATTTAGTGCAGGACAATCAGTGAACAAATATTCATATAACCCAGAATATAGTCAATCACTATACAAACAAGCTAAAAATAAAATGATTGAAGTTGAGGATCTCAGAAAAGCCCACTTAATCAAATTTGGCCAGGTGTCTAGACCTAAAAAATACAAAAACATGGATGATTACCTTAAAGCTGCAGTAGAAATGAAAGGTTTATTGAAGTTATTAATTAAAAAAATTAAAGAAAATTCATATGGTATTGGAGAATATATGTATTACCAAATTGAATTTCAATCAAAAACAGAAATTAATTTTATTAAAATAAAACCATTCAAATTAATTAAAAAATATGAAGAGGCAGAGTTAATTAGTGGGAGAAAACCAATAATTTCTTTTAAAAGTAAGAATGGCTATTTTGATTACAACTTGTCGTTAGCAGAATGGGCAGCAACAAAAAAAGTGAAAAAATAAAATCAGCGTTTAAACCCATTTGTTTGAATATTAACAACTTCTCCATCCTTCAGATGTACAGTTTTCTGAGAATAACTAACCAAATCAGTATCATGAGTAACCAAGATGATAGTTTTATTCTCTTCAGTATGTAATCTAGCTAACATCCCCATAACTTGTTTTCCCGACTTAGAATCTAGGTTTCCAGTAGGTTCATCTGCGAGAATAATTTCTGGATCATTAACTAAAGCTCTAGCAATCGCTACCCTCTGCTGCTGACCCCCAGAAAGTTCACTGGGTTTGTGATGTATTCTGTCTCCTAATCCTACCATTGTTAATAGCTCAGTAGCCCTTTTCAAACGAACCTCCTCAGGAACGTTTTGGAATATTGTTGGAAGAGTAACATTTTCTAAAGCAGTAAGAGTAGGAATTAAATTAAATTGCTGAAATACAAAACCAATTGTTTTTCCTCGTAATTGTGCTAAATCGGACTCACTTAGAGTAGATATGTCTGTTCCCTTCAAATAAATCTTACCTTTTGTAGGTGTATCTAACACCCCCACTTGATTCATCATTGTTGATTTACCAGAACCAGACGGACCAATAATAACAACAAACTCTCCAGCATTAATGTCTACATTCACACCTTTAAGGACATCTAATGCAATATCTCCCATGTAATAGGTCTTCCAAACATTTTTAAGTTTAATTACAGTGCTTTTCTTATCCGCAAATTTTTTTGTTCTCATTTTCGACCCTATTTAGTTTCTTGTAATATCTTTATTTAATAATCTTATTGTTTTGCGCACTTTATTCATACCTTAGGCTATCTACTGGATTCTGTTTTGACGCACTTCTTGCAGGAGCAATCCCTGATAAACAGCCAATAATAAATGAAAATAATAATGTGCCTCCGATTAGTACCCAATCAATTTTTATTGACAAAAACGCGGGACCAACAGCGATAACAAAAGCAAGTTCAGTAAGTTTAGCAAATCCAATCCCAACAGTTGCTCCAATGATTCCTCCACCTAATCCATAAAGTCCAGACTCTACTAAAAATAGAGCCATTACTTGCGAATTTCTTGCTCCCAAAGCTTTTAAAATTCCAATCTCTCTTGTTCTTTCAAGTACAGCAGTATACATAGTGTTCATAATTCCAATCCCACCAACTAATAAAGAGATTCCTGCAATACCAATCAGAACTATTTGGACCATATCTAAAATAACACCAAATGCCTCAGCAAACTGTTCAGGAGTTTGGATTTCAAAATCTTCTTCTCCCGCCTTAAGGTCATGTTCCTTTCTTAATTCCTTTTCTATATCTTCTCCAACTTTAAGCGGATCTTCCCCCAAAGAAGATTGAGCAATGATAAAATTTAATTCATCTTCAGTTCCAAATAATTCGTTATATGCATCCAAGGGAATAATGGCTGCCTGATCATCTGGGGGAGAACCAATCTTATCTAGGAATCCAATCACCTTAAACTCCCGATCGTGAAGAATAATTTTATCTCCCAATTCAACTCTCTTATCAAATAAATCATCTTGAGTATGATCATAACCAAGTAAAGTTTTGAACTTATCACCATCCCTAGGTAATCTACCCTCAATTAACCCATAAGTTTGTGCGTCCCACACTAAAGCTCTTTCTTCAGGTGATGTTGAAATCCCTGAGATAAACCCATAATTTACTAAATCATTATATTCAAATTTAGCAAAAGCTTGCGAAAGACCAGTTGCTAACTTTACCCCAGGTGTTCTTTGAATTACTTCTAAATCATTTTCAGTTAACAATTCAGAAGAACCCATACCAAAAAAACCTCCTTTTGGCAAAATAAACAATTTATCTTTTCCTAGCGAAGAGAATTGTTGTTCAATTGCATTTTCTAATCCTTGTCCTAGTGTAATTAAAGAAACGATTGCCGCAATACCAATAAAAATACCTATTAAAGTAAGCCAAGACCTCATTCTCTTCCGCTTAATTTCCTTCCAAGGTATGTTTATGTAATCTTTTAACATTCTTATTTCCTCAACGCATCTACTGGGTGTAATTTTGCTGCTTGCCTTGCAGGGAACCAACCGGAAGTCCCACCAATAAAGAATCCAAACAACAACATCCCCATCATCAAATATAAATTAAAATCAGCCTTTATTAAAAAACTACCATAAATCTGAAATGCAATTAATTCAACTGATTTACTAATACCAAATCCCAAAGTAACACCAATTGCCCCACCGAATAACCCCAGAAATCCAGATTCAATTAAAAACAAAAGTAAGATAGATTCTCTTCTTGCTCCCAACGCCTTCATGATACCAATTTCTCTTGTTCTTTGTATAACCGCAGTATACATTGTGTTCATGATTCCAATTCCACCAACAAATAAAGAAATTCCAGCAATCCCTACTAATACGCCTTGAAGAATCAACATTATAGTATTTAGTGTTGCTAAAAGACTTTCTGGAGTCTCAATAGTAAAATCCTCCTTACCTTCTTCAACATCTCTTGATTTTCTTAAATCTTTCTTAACACTCTCAGTAACTACACTTACCTCTTCTCCTGAACTAACTTTAGCAGGAATAATATCATAATCATCTACAATCCCCAAAACATCCCTCATAGCTGCTTCAGGAACAACTAATGTACCATCTTGTTGAGGATTACCGGACTTCTTTAATATCCCTATAACCTTAAATGATTGGCCTTCAATCTCAATTTTATCTCTCAGTTGTAAGCTTTCATCAAAGAAATCGTCAGCAAAATCGGATCCAATCATAACTTTATATTTGTCCCCTTTCTTTAACAAACGACCTTGACCGACGTTGTAATTATTAGCTTCAATAGCTAAATCAATTCCTTCATCATCTTCAGGAAGAGAAGCCGCATAAGCATATTTAACTTCATCCTTAAACACTATTTGAATAGAACGTACCAGCCTTCCAACAGCAATATCCACTCCTTTACTTTTCTTGATTACTTCAAGATCTTTTTTTGTTAACGGAACCTCTACACCAGTACCAGGAGGACCAAATCCAGATCCTGCAGCTTGAATAATAATTTTATCTGATCCCAAGCTAACGAACTGTTCAGCAATTGCAGTTTGTAATCCTTGAGAAAGTGACATTAAAGCTACGACTGCAGCAATCCCAATAAAAATTCCAATCATCGTTAACCAAGAACGCAATCTACGATGACTCGCACTTTGATATGCTAACTTAAAATAATCCTTGAGCATCTTAATCTGACAGCTATAAAAAAGAAAAAATTAAGCTTTCTTTTTCTTTTTGTTGGAGATAAAGAATGATAATATTTGTATCCTTTATCTACTGCTTAAGAATAAATCAACTGATTCATTTTGAATGAGTTTTTGATTTATTCTTTTTGTAAAACTTTTTGTAGTAAACATATCCACCAATTGCTAAGATGATTAAAACTAAGAACATCCAGGTATTACTACTCTCAAGAACACCATACTTCTTTAGTTTAGATGCAGAGTAAAGTTCCATTTCCAAATCAATTGTTTGTTGAAACTCTTTGTTGTTTGCATCGTAATATTTTATTTGTACGGGCATACTTAATAAATCTACACCATTGTTGATAAATACATCAATTTCCTCACTTTCTGTATCATCAGAGTCTACATCACCCAAGTAAAAATAATCAGTAGTTGAAACTAATTTATAATCTTCTGAAGGCAACAAATAAAGTTCCATATACTTAACATTAGAACTTCCAGCATTAGCCAATTCTAAAGTAATTTTCCCAGCACTATTATCCTGCAAAACATCACTTTTCTTGATATAAACTTTAACATCTGGAACTTCTCCAACAGTAATAGCTAAGATATCGGAAACTGAATAAGCATTGCCCTTTTCGTCATTATAGGTAATGGTTAAAGGAACTTTGTAAAGTCCGGGAGTTGCATCAGGACCAGCAATAATTCTGAATGATAAAGAATCTTGATAATTTGTTTTTAAACTAGCAATTCTTCTTTCTGAAGAAGATTGATATGGTGCCAAAGGAATATCATCGTCATCAAAATCTAGCTTAAACTTAACGTCTTTTAACAAAGAATCCGCTAAATTTTTGATTATAAGGGTAACTTTTGCATCTTGCCCAGGAGCTATTTGTTTGGGATCAGACGTGATTGAAGTTATGTCTAATACCGCATCTTGAGTTTGAATATCTACTGTTAGTTCACCATTAGTGTATGCACGACCCGCTTCACCCATAGAAACAACAAGATCAATACCCACTTCACCTTCAACCGCATTTTCATCAACTTTTAATTTAAATTCAACAACCTCTGAATCTGCTCCAGTTGATCCCGCCCTTAATTTACCAATATTCTTTTCAGTTTCATCGCCATAAATTGTAAAAGGAAATTGTGGCATTATTTTAACAATTGTATCTTCAGAAGATTCATCTCCAGAATTTTCAATCTTAAATTTCAGAACTACTGTTTGTCCAGGTTCTACTGGATCGGGACTTTGTGATTGTAACGTAACTGTAATTTGTTCACCAATTGCAGTTACAGAATCAACTAAACACAAAGAGAACAATAAGGATAATAAGACAACTACAGAGATAATTTTATGTTTCATTCTTCGATACCACCAATTTATTAATTGAAATAATATAAAAATATTTTAATTATATAAAGCTATTGGTCTTCATAAGGGATTTACTCTAAAACACAGCCAGTTTTATCCGCCAAATAATCAAAAGATTTAACTCCAGTTGTAACAGTTCCATCTTCAAATTTCCATGTTGGAAGATATTTAATCTCTTCTTCAGCACATTTCTGTTGGTTTATAGTACATTCAATATAATTTATGAATTTTATTGATTCTCCAAACATCGCTTTTTGTGTTTGACAATGTGGACAATCCTTAGAACCATAAATTTCTGCCCCATTTTCAGTTAAACATTTAGCAAAATCATCAACAACAATAGGATCACTTGAACTACAACCATAAAGTAAAATTGTTGTCAAAATTGTAACTATCAAAAAAATTCGTTTCATTTTGCTCCCTCATGCCAATCAGGCCCAGCTTTATTTCCAGTTAAGTAAGAATAAGCACTAAGAGCTGCCTTTGCTCCTTCACCGGCTGCAATAATAGCTTGTTTGTAAGGCATACTTGTAACATCTCCAGCCGCAAAAATTCCTTCACAAGAAGTTTTTCCTAAACTATCAGAAATAATTTCTTTCTTCTCATTTAAATTTACTAACTCTCCAACCAAAGAACTATCAACAATATAACCTATTTCTAAGAATACTCCATCTACTGCCAACTCTTTTTTTTCTTTAGTTTTAACATTCTCTACAGTTACACCAGTTAGAAACTTATCTGCATGAAGTTCAACAACAGCAGAATCTAAAACTAATTCTGCTTTCTCGTTCTTCTTGACTTTTTCAATTGTAACTTCATCTCCACGAAATTCTTTTCTTCTATGAACAAGATATACTTTTTTAACAAAAGAAGACAAATCTTCTACCGCTTCTAATGCTGAATTTCCCCCACCAACAACAACAACAGTTTTATCCCTAAACAAAGGACCGTCACAAGTAGCACAGGTAGAAACTCCCCTACCCAATAATTTATCTTCATTAGGTAATCCTAACATCCTAGGAACTTTTCCAAATGTTAAAATCACAGATTTAGTTTGATGTTCTGTTCCATCACCAACTTTAATAGTAAAGGTTTTATCTTTATTTTTAATTAATTCTTTAACAATGCCAAAAGTAAACTCTGCACCAAACCCTTCTGCTTGTTTTCGAAATGTTTCTATTAGCTCCATTCCCTTTTGGGGTTCTACTCCAGGATAATTCTCAATATGTGCAGTAAGGCTAGCTTGCCCACCAACATCTATAGTGAGAATTAATGTTTTTAATTTCTTTCTGCCAGTATAAATGGCTGCTGCCAATCCTGCAGGACCAGCTCCAATGATTATTGTATCGTACATAACCCTAACTAGAGATTAAGTTGTTTAAAAAGATTACTATGTTTTGTTTGTCTCTTAACTAAGTATGCACTACTTACTCAATAATAGTAAACAAAGCTTAATAAAGCAAAAACTATCCACTTATAATAAATGGAATTCCGGATACAAAAAAAAGAGAATGAGAACATTCATAAATACCCCACAGAAGACGTAAAACTAGCTCAAAAGTTTTCAACTTTCTTGAAAAAAGAACTTGGCGACTTTATGTTGGCTTCAATAGTATTTGGATCTTCAGTAAGAAGAGATTCTACTCCCCAAAGTGATATTGACGTTTTGATTGTTAGTGATGATGCCTCATTTGTAATCAATGATGCTTTAGTTGAAAGTTATAGAATTATTGTAGAAAGAGTTATTGGAGAAGTTTCCCCTAAATTACATATTACATCTATGACTTATACATCATTCTGGGAATATGTTAAAGCTGGTGATCCAGTTGCGGTTAATATTCTAAGAGATGGAGTTGCTTTAATCGATACAGGATTCTTTGAACCATTACAAATGTTGTTAAAACAAGGTAGAATTAGACCATCAGAAGAATCTGTTTGGAGATATTTTGGCAGAGCACCAAGGACTTTAGTAAATTCTAAATGGCACCTGATGCAAGCAACTTTAGATTTGTATTGGGCAGTAATTGATTCTGCACACGCTGCATTAATGAGGAAAAATGAAGTTCCTCCAACTCCAGAACATGTTGCTGAGATTCTAGACAGAGTTTATGTTAAACACAAATTGTTAGAACCCAAGTATGTAAATACAATGCGTAAATTTTATACTTTAAGTAAGAAAATTACTCATAGAGAAATTAAATCTATTTCCGGACAAGAATATGAAAAGTATTATCAGGAAGCAGAAGCCTTTGTCCGAAGAATGAAATCTCTGGTTGAAAAAGGTAAGTTCTAGAGTAAATTATTTAACAGATTTAAACAATACACTCCATTCGACCAACATTTTATTATAATCTAAAATTCCCCTGCCAGAATTAAGTGAAACGAGAGGTTTACTTCTTTTCTTGAAAGTAACATAGCGCCACGTTGTATTAATTAACTGCGCTCCTTTTGTAATCATTAACTCTTCGTAAACTTTAATTGCTTCTAATGGTTTGAGTTTAATTACTTTCTCAACAGTCATGTTCTCTCCCAAAAACATGATAGAATAAACCAAATGTAAACCAACATCGTACTTGAAAGGTTCTATCTGAATAATAAAAGAGTTAACAAAAGATATAATTCTCTTTTCAAAAACCCCTTCTTTTCCGGTTAAATTAGCATACATCCTAATTAATTCTCCTGAAAGAAGGTCAGCCTTAGATCTTGCGTGTTCATAAGTTTTGACAAACATTTCTTCAGAAAAAGGTAAGCCTTCTTTTTCTCCAAAAGAACAATAAACAGCAATTCCTTCAAGACATAATGAATGAAAGAATTCTTGTAAAAAATAACGTAAATGTTGTATGCTAGCTTTGTTCTTACCCAATACTTTTTGGTCTGCTTCAATCTTCGCCAACAGCCTCTTTGCAGACTTAGCTGAAGCAGTGTAAGCAGGAACCAAAGAAAACTGCCAAAGGTGAGTCAATTCATGTGTTAAGGTTAATTTTAATAACTTTCTGATCTCTTGGGGAGCATCTACAAAAAAGGCATTTAGAGCAGGTGCGTTAAGGCGAACTACGTATTCACCCTTGATTGCTAATTCTGGAGAAACAGTTGCAATTAAGTCTAGTTTTTTGGGATTAAGGTTACATACAATAAAAACAAGATGTGGAAACTGTTTAACTATTTTCTCTGCTTCACAAAAAAGTAAGATTTCTTTCTCTAATATTTTTATAAGATTCCGTTCAAGATTAACCTCATAAGAAATGGTTATTTTTCTTCCATCAATAGTATATTCTGTCATAGTTAGAATTAAGAACCCCAATAATTTAAACTTTTGGGTCAATCAACAACCAAAACTTTTAATAACTAATTCTTTCTTATAATCAAAGATGAAAGCAGTTATAGAAAAATATTGTTTAAAGAACGCTTATGATTTTGGTTCTGTAAATCCAAAAGTTGTTCTGGGATTAGTTCTAAAAAAGAACCCTGAATTTAAGAAAGATGTTCCAAATGTTTTAAAACAAATCGAAGAAACGATAAAAGAAATTTCTAAATTAAATAAAGAAGAAATTAAAGCAAAATTAGAAAAGATTGATCCAGAAGCACTTCAAGAAAAGAAGAAAGAAGTTAAGAAAGGACCATTAAAAGAATTGCCAAATGCAGAAGATGGAAAAGTAATTGTAAGAATTGCTCCTTCTCCAAGTGGACCACTACATATTGGACATGCCTATGGTTACTCACTAAATTATGAATATGCAAAGATGTACAAAGGAAAGTTTATTGTTCGTATAGAAGACACCAATCCAAGTAACATTTACGCTCCAGGCTATGAAATGATTGAAGAAGATTCAAAGTGGTTAACAGATGACAATGTTGATAAAGTTGTTATCCAAAGCTCACGATTAGGAATTTATTATGACCATGCTGAAAAATTAGTTCAAATGGGCAAAGCATATGTTTGTGAATGTGACGCAGATAAGTTTAGAGAGATGAAAGCTAAAGGAGAAGCTTGTGCTTGTCGAGAATTAGGAAAGAAAGAACAAGCATTAAGATACGCAAAAATGTTTAATGAATATGCTGAAGGTGAAGCTGTCCTAAGATTAAAAACTGATATTAAACATAAAAACCCGGCGATGAGAGATTTTCCAATAATGCGAATTAATGAACACGTTCATCCAAAAACTGGAAAGGAACAAAGAGTTTGGCCATTAATGGTTTTATCTGTTGCACTTGATGATCACCTTCTTGGAATTACACATGTTCTTAATGGAAAAGAACATTTGGATAACATTTACAAAGAGCAAATGATCCAAGAATATTTAGGTTGGAAACATCCAGAACACAAACATTGGGGTATGATTAATTTTACTGGATTCAAATTAAGTACATCAAAAACAAGAATTGCAATTGAACAAGGTGAGTATGAAGGTTGGGATGATATAAGATTGCCAACACTTCCTGCTTTAAGAAAAAGAGGATATCAACCAGAAGCATTTAGAAAGTATGCAATTGAAATTGGTTTATCATTAAATGATAAGACAGTAGCCATGGACGAATTCTGGAAAAACATCAATTCTTTTAACAAAGAGATTGTTGAAACGAAAGCAAACAGGTTCTTCTTTGTAGATAATCCAATTGAGTTAAAGGTTGAACATGCACCTCCAGAAAAAGTTAGCTTAGATTTACATCCAGATTTTCCAGACAGAGGACAAAGAGAATTGTTAGTTAAAGGAACAATATTAATTTCACAAGATGATCTTAAAAAATTAGAAGAAGGCAAAGTTCACAGATTAATGGATTATTGTAACTTTGAAAAGAAAGGAGAAAAGTTTGTTTTTATTTCAGAAGAATTAGAAGATTTTAGGGGAGCTGAGAATAAAGGCATAGTTATGCATTGGTTGCCCTCTGAAAGTAAATTAAAAGTAGAAGTGTTACAACAAGATAATGAGTTTATTAAAGGTGTTGGAGAAGAAGCAATGTTAAATTTGGAAGAAGGAAACATTGTACAGTTAGAAAGAAGATATTTTGCAAGATTAGTAAAAAAAGAGGAAGGTAAGTTAACCTTCTGGTATTTACACAAATAAAATGTTGGTATTAAGCTAGCTTTGCCAATAGAGGCACAGTTTTTGTTATTAAAACAAAAAATAATCGTGCTGTGCAAGCATAGCTTAATACAAGAAATGAAAAAATTAACTAGGGGTGGTTAAAATAGCAAAAATAAGTAGAGATACGCCATTGGCGGAATTAACATTACGTAGATATGAAAAACCTACGATGAATGATAGAGATTTGGTAAGAAAGTTCTGTTTAAGTATAGGATTATTACAACCGGGAGATTCAAGAGATGTTGTTGTTGATGTTCTTCATGCACTAATGAAAGCAAGACAAATAAAAGAAGAATTACATTCTGAAGAAGTTAAAAATAATGTAATGGCTCTAAGAAAAGAGATGAAATTACCAATGTTAGGAATTGCTTCTTCTAACATTAGAAGACAATTAAAAAGATTAAAAGATTTACATTTAATTGAAACTAATTCAAACTTGTACAGAATTACTGAATGGAATAACCTTTCTGAAATCTTTGAAGAGAAGGTAGAAGGATTCCTACTAAAAACAGTAATGTCTCGAGTAAAGGACTACTTAGTAAAGATGGACGAGGAGTTTAAGCATACGGAGGAGAAATAAAAATGGGATTATTTCATAAAAGTTTAACAGATGCCTTAGCTGCAATTGCAAGTAATGATTTACCAAAAGCACTTAAAATCTTACAAGAACATGAAGATGAACATATGATTGATTCCTGGAATTTTAAAGGATTGGCCCATGACATTGAAGAATATGATACTAATCTAAGAGAAGCCATATTTGCTTTAAGGAAAGAAAGAAATGAAAAAACCAAAAAGAGAAGCGCAAAAAGTAAAATAGAGGCTTGTCAAAAAGCGTTAGCAGATGTTAAAGAAAAAATAAATATATTACGCGAAGAAGAGATATTGTTAGAATGAAGAAGGAAATTGAAGTTAAAGAAAGAAGATCAAGTGTTCCAAGGTTATGATATTCTGATGTTTAATAAAAAATGAAACTAGGCAGATATAAACATTTCAAAGGAACAATAGTAGATGTAATAGGAATTGCTTTACATTCAGAAACACAGGAAGAAATGGTGGTTTATAACCACCCTGATCCTGTAAAAGGAAAAGACGCAAATACTATGTGGGTGAGGCCAAAAGAAATGTTTTTAGATAATGTGAAAAAAGAAAATTACGAAGGGCCCAGATTTAAAAAAATAGAGGATTAAAATAATTTCTCTTTCAATTCTCCTAAATGATTAATCACCTTACTTTCTTCCAATCCCAACCCCGTAAAGTCTTCTTTCTTGCTCTCACCAGTCAGAACAGCGATAAAACTAACACCGGCACCTTTCGCCGCTAAATAATCATCTGGATGATCCCCCACATAAACCATTTCTGATTTTTGAATGTCCTTAGCAAAAAGAGTTCGTAATGCTGGTTCTAACGACAATGGACTAGGTTTACGTTCTTCCTTACTTTCCGGTTGACAAATAAATTCAAACTCTGGATAACCTGCTTGATCTAAACGATGATGAGCCATCAATACACGGTTAGTTACAATACCTTGAAATATTCCTTCCCCACTTAATTCTTCAACTAAAGAAGTACCATTAAAAGTTTCTAAATAAGGTATATCTTTGGCAGTCTCCCTATACTTAGCAAGAATGATCTGCCACAATGGTTCTTCTGACAAGTAATTTTCTGGATCAGGAAATAACTCCATAAAGATTTCTTCAAAAGGCAAGTTCATCTTCTGTACTCTTCGAATTTCCTCATCATTTGGTACTGGAAAGTAAACATCTTGATTAACAGCCTGGGCAGTTCTTCTTAGATGATTCATTACAAATCCATCTGTATCAACTAAAGTGTTATCCATATCGTAAATAACTGCTTTTACTTTATTAATTACTTCCGCTTCAACAAACTTTTCTTGTTTAACTTCTAAGTTCCATCTGCCTGGCATGATAATCATCTGCTCTCTTTCAGGACCAATACTAACTAAAGCAATCTCTACAGCCCCTAATTCTTCAATCTTATTAAGATAAGTTTGAGCATTAATTGGCAACTGAGAAAATTCCTTCACCCGGGTAATGTCTTCATTCCAACCAGGCAATTCAATCCATTCGTGTGGAACACAATGTTCTAACAAAAATCCATCTGCTGGAAAATCTTTGATAATTTTTCCAGTAAAGTAAACTTCTCCATTAAAAACTTTTTGGGGGCCAAGGTATTTGTAAGAATTACAAATTTTTAAATTCTCTAATCCAGTTAAAACATCTAATTTACTAATAACAATCTTAGAGCCATTAATTAAAGAAGTGTGACGAGTCAAAACAGCATCATGCCATCCGCAACGTCTTGGTCGACCAGTGGTAGAACCAAATTCATGACCATTCCCTCTTAAAAAATTTCCAACATCATCAAATAGTTCAGTTGGAAAAGGTCCTTCACCAACACGAGTAGTGTATGCTTTAACCACACTATAAGCAATATCTATGGAATGTAATCCTAAGCCAGTATTAAATCCCCCAACAGAAGCATTTGAGGAAGTTACGAAAGGATATGTTCCATGATCAACATCTAATAATAATCCCTGTGCACCTTCCAACAAAATACTCTTTCCATCTTGAATATTTCTTTCCAACATTAAACGAGTATCAACAAAATATTTCTTTAATGTTTTACCAACATTATAATAAAGTTCAACGAACAAGTCTGTTAATTGATCTAAATTAATATTGTCACCTAATGCCATTAACTTTGCTCTCCAAGAATCAAAGAAAGTATCCTCTGGAAGAGACTGTCTTAATGCTTCCATGATAATTTCATCATCATCTTCATGCAACTTTTTAAAAGAACCAAATTTTTCCCAAACATGCAAACTAACCTTCCGCTTCAATAATTCTTTATCCAACAAATCGTTAATTCTAATTCCAGTGTAATAGGCTTTGTCTGCGTAAGTAGGACCAATGCCCCTGCCTGTAGTACCAACTTTCTTTTTCCCCTTAGACTTTTCTTTATACTTATCTAAAACTTTATTATAAAGTAAAATAATGTGTGCTCTTCCAGAAATATACAAATTGTCAACAGAATAACCTCTTTGCTCTAAAGTATCAATTTCTTTCAACAAAATTAATGGATCTATGACCATTCCATTGCCAAGAAGACAATCAACATTTTTCCAAGTTATTGCCGAAGGAATCAAATGAAAAATATGTTTCTCTTCTCCGACATAAACTGTATGCCCAGCATTATTTCCGCCTGTAGCTCTTGCAGAAACTTCAAAATACTTTGCTGCCCAATCTACAAATTTTCCTTTACCTTCATCTCCCCATTGTCCACCTAGAATTGCAAATGTATTGGCCATCTTAGTTACCTCCAAAAGAATTGATTAAGTCTGGTAGTTCAGACAGATCAACGATATTATATTCAGCTTTGGTTTTTCTTTCCGGATCATAATTGATACAAATTAAACCTTTTTCTTTTGCTTCTTCAAATTTCTCATTAATTGGTCCGATGTAAAGCACTCCTTTCTCTTCAACCAATTCATCAAGAACTTCAATTTCCATTTGTTTTAACTTCTCTAGAATCTCGACAGTTTTAATTTCTGGATCCAAAAATACTTTCTTAACTGCCGGCAATGGTTCTTCATACTCCTCTTTAAAATCCCCCCACCTTTTAATTGCCAATTCAGTTAGTTCTTTACTCAATCCAGTATAACTTTCTGGTCGCAGAGATTTAAGTTTCAGCTTTGTCTCTTCTTTTATTTCTAAAGTACCAATAAAGTCATGCAATTCTTGAACTGTACAATGTCTTCCCCGAGAGAAATCTTTTAGCAATTCATAAGGCTGAGAATAACCTTCCTTCCTTAACAAAGTTTGAACAGCTTCTGTAAGAATACTGCCAAAGTCTTTTAACTCGTTAGAAATTTTTTCTGGATTTACTTGTAACCTTTCCAGTTCTTCTAAAACATGTAACACAACAAGATAAGAATGTGCAAAACCTACACCAATCGCCCTTTGTGCTTCATGGTCCGATAAATCTCGTTGTAATCTTGAAACTTGCAATTTATTGATAAATCCAATAAACTTAGCATTTGCTTCTGCTGCACTTCCTTCAGCAACTTCTAAGCGCCAAGGATTTATCTTATGTGGCATTGTTGAACTACCTACTTCAGAAACAATCTTTTCTTGCTGTAAATATCCTAAAGAAGTGTATGTCCAAAAGTCCATCGCCAAATCTTTTAAAATATTGTTAATATTAATCATGATGCTAAATAGCTCTGTAAACCCATCATGAAATTCTATCTGTGTACTCATTAAGTTTGCTTCAAAACCGAGATTTGCAATAAATTTCCCAGTAAAAGAAATCCAATCCACTTCTTCAGCGGCAAAATGTTGAGCAGCATGATTTCCTACGGCACCATTACATTTTGCAGGTAATTTAAAATCATTTAACTTAATCAACTGTTTTCTTAACCGATCAAGATAATTTGCCACTTCCTTTCCAAAAGTTGTTGGAGTAGCAGGTTGACCATGAGTTCTTCCCAACATAGCAGTAGATTTTTCTTTCTCAGCAACCTCTGCTAATTTATTTAATAAAGAAACTAAACTTGGAATGTAATAAGATCTCAAGGCACCATTGACCATACAATCATGAGCAATATTATTCATATCTTCAGAAGTTAACCCAAAATGAACAAACTCAATCATATCGTTCAAAGAACTTTCTTTCATTTTCATTTTCAAGAAATATTCCACAGATTTACAATCATGATTAGTTGGTTTCATTTCTTGATAACCAAATCTATCAATATCTTGAATTACTTGTGCATCTTGTAAAGTGAAATTTTTCACTATACTCTTCAGAAAATTTTTCTCTTCTAAAGTAAAGTCTCTTACTGCGGTAAATTCAACACATTCAGATAATGCAACCAAATATTCTACTTCCATATGGATTCGATATTTGAATAAAGCAAATTCTGAGAACCAATCTGATAATGGCTCCGTCATTAGTCTATGTCTCCCATCTATTGGAGAAATAGCTTTTAAAGAATGTAAATAAAGATTTTCTGATTTATATTGAGCCGCCATTTAATTTATCCCTCTTATTTTAAAAGGCGAACTATATTTCAAAAATTCTGATTGACTTTTAAGAATTTTTTTTATAATTATAACCACCCCAATAATTTAGAAACAGATTATTGTTTTATATATATTATGATACTTAGAAATAGATACTAAAGTTACAATTTAAAAAAATAAGAAATAAATAAAAATTAAATAATATCTTCTTCGGCAACAACAATAAAATCGCCTGAAGCAATTACTGCAGAGAACGGAATTAAAATACTTCCTTCTTTAGTCTTTTCTAACTCCATTTTATCAATGTAAGTTGTTGGATTCCTAAGTTGCATATGAATCAGTTCACCAGAACCAACTTCAAAAATTAAATCACCAACTTCACCAAATTTCTTACCTGATTTAGAAACTACTGTTTTCCCCAATAATTCTTTCGAATAGCTTTTTTCTTTATCTTCCATGATATCTCACCCGTTTTGTTTGATTATTATAAGCTTATGAATGCTATTGAGAATATATAAAGTTTGCGGTGTAGCAAGAGACATATTGACAAAAAGTTAATAAGTCATGTAGATTTAATCTAAACCTATGTGGATTCATAATTTAAACCCAACAATTCTTTCTTTAGGACCATTAGAAATACGCTGGTATGGCCTAGCTTATGTTTTAGGATTCTTTTTATCAGTCTGGTGGTTACATTACTTAAGTAAGAAAGGAAAATTAAACTTAGAATCTGATCAAATTTGGGATTTATTGTTTTATTTGATGATTGGAGTTTTAGTTGGATCTAGATTATTTGAAATTTTCTGGGAACCACAATTGTATCTTTCCAATTTCTTTCAAATCTTTAAAGTCTGGCAAGGCGGAATGAGTTTCCATGGTGGACTTGTTGGAATTGTAACGGCTGCCTTAATCTATTGTAAAAAACATAAGATTAACTTTTGGACAATCGCTGATGTGATGGCATTTCCTACTTTATTTGCCTTAGCTTTAGGAAGAATTGCTAATTTTATTAATGGAGAATTGGTTGGCAGACCATTTGGTGGAAAGGGGTGCGTAGTATTCCCAAATTATGATGATGTATGTAGACATCCAACAATGCTTTATGCCGCTGCAAAACGATTCGCAATTGCAGGGGGATTATATTTCTTAACCTTATACAAAAACTTCAAACCAGGATTTATTTTCTGGAACTTTGTCTTTTGGGAAGGAGTAGGAAGATTTGTAGTAGACTTTTATCGTGTAGATAAATTGTTTCTAAAATTAAGTTTAGGACAATGGTTCAGTTCAGTAATGATTATTGTAGCAATATATTTCTTTTACAGAAACCATAAAGAAGATTGTAAGAAGTTGTTTGGTAAGTAAAACAAGTCTGAGAGTTTAACAAATTAGCACCTATATCCTTAACAATAATGGTTGCCTTGGTTATAATTAACGCTATAAAGCTTATTAAAGGGAAAAGAATTTCAAACTTATAAATAATATATTTAATCATTATAATATTCATAAGGAGGAGAAAATGAAAAAAATATTAACAATAATTTGTGTTTTAAGCTTATTTGTTCTTTTAGTAGCTTGTGGTACAGAAGAAGCTATTCAAGAAGAAGCATTTGAAATGAAAATAGTGGGTGATAATACTGGTGGTGTAGTTAGTTCTGGAACTGCTCAAGTCGTAATTGAAAACTCTAAGTTCATGCCAACAGATTTGGTAGTTTCAATAGGAACAACTGTAGAATGGGTAAATAAAGATTCTACTGATCATACTGTAAGCCTTGAAAACGGAGACTTAGATGAGCTATTGCCTCAAGGAGCAACTGGAACCTTTACATTTAATGAGAAAGGAGAATTCAGATACTTCTGTAAATTACATCCAGGAATGCAAGGTAATGTAATTGTAAATTAGACTTTTTTTTATTTCTTTTTATTTGTTTAACTCTTGATTTCTTTCTAAACCCTTTAAAAGAGCAGCTTTAACAGATTTACCTTCCTTAAGTGCAGTAATAATAGCTTCGTTAATGCCACCCTTAGTAGCGGCTTTAGTAAGATAATCTTTTCTTTCTTCATCGCTTAAGTTTTTAGGCGTTACTTTTTCTACCCAATCTAAAAGTTCTTTTAGAGGAATAGGAACAAGCTCTTCTAACTCTTTAATCTCTTCTTCTTTTACCAATCTTTTTAGGAAAACATTAACATTAGGAAGACATGTTCCAATAGCAATAAACGCATTAATATCTTCTTCTTTCTTTAAAGAATATTGTTTGAATCCAGAAAATAATTCCATTACACTTTCCATTTCAGGATAAATTGCTACTAATCCTAAATCGGAATTTATTGTTACTGGAGAACTTGGAATTGCTCTTATAACTTCTCCTGAAAATACATTTTTTGTTTTTTCTATTGTAATTCCTGCCAAAAAAGACAATAATATTGTTCCTTCTTCAACTTCTAAATCCTTAATTGCCTGGTACTCTTGTGGCCTAACAAAGTAAAGGATTAACTTTGATTGTTTACATAATTCTTCATTATTAACTACATCTACTTTTAATTTCTCTAAGAAGTTTTTTGTTTCTTCAGAATTTCCATGACTAACCAAGATTTTCTCTCTTGGAAATCCTTCGTCAATAATCTTCGTTAAGAAACATTTGGCCAAATGCCCACAACCAAAAAAGCCTAACTTCTTCTCTCCCAATAATGTTAATAGTTTTTCAAAAGCCATCTTAACTATAATACATCTTTCCTTCTGCTCTTTGTTCTCTATCCTTTACAGAACCAATCTTGTTAATTCTAGGTCGACGAGAATTTGGATCCCTACGTAATGTAATGTCCAAATCAAGTAAAAATTTATTCATTCCTTCTTCTTTAGAATAGGGCCCACTTAATAATCCACTTTTTGCCGGCTCACCAGAGAAAACAAGTAATCTATCGGAAAGATAATCTAAAAACATTAAATCGTGATCAACAACTAAAACAGTAATCTCCCGCTCATTAGTAATGTTCTTCAATACTTTTGAAATTAACAATCTCTGTTCAACATCTAGGTAAGCAGAAGGTTCATCCAGTAAAAACAATTCTGCTTCCTGACTTAAACAATGAACAATAGAAACTTTTTGTAATTCTCCACCAGACAGTTCACTTAATTTCTTAGTTAATAATTTATTAATTTCTAAAGGTCGGATTAAGGGGATATCATAATGATTAACCGCATCCACCAAAAATTCTGCAACCATCATGTCTGAATCAGTTTCTAAGTATTGTGGTTTATATGCTACTTTAACGCCACCATCAATAACTCCAGAATCCAGTTTAACTAATCCAGCTAGAACTTTAATAAAAGAAGTTTTTCCGATTCCATTCTCGCCAAGAACTCCAATTATTTCATTTTTATTCAGCTCGCCAGCTTCCGCTTCTAATTTAAAGCTTCCTAATTGTTTTTTTAGGTTAGTCCAAGAGATTAAACGTTTTGGCATCCCAGTCTTTTTATCTTGAGCATTCTCAAACTTGATAGGATGAGATCTAAACCTAATGTTTTCTTCCCGAAGAAATCCTTCTAAGAAAGCATTAATACCTTCTCTAGCAGATTTTATTCCTGAAACAATACCATAAGCCCCTTGTTGCCCATACATGATATTTAATGAATCAGTCATGTAATCCAAAATAATTAAATCGTGCTCAATAACCATTACAGAAGTTTTGTCATTAGTTAAAGTTCTGATGAACTTGGAAATATTTACTCTCTGCTTGATATCTAAATATGAGGAAGGTTCATCAAAAAGGAATAAGTTTGATTTCTTTAATACTGCGGCAGCAATAGCTACTCTTTGCAATTCTCCACCAGATATTTTGTTTATTTCAGTATCTAAAAAATTGTTTAATTGCAATTTGTCAGAAATTTCTTCAATCTGAACACTTTCATCAACTTTATTTAATAATTCTCGAACCGTTCCAGAGAATTGTTTGGGAATAAGATCAACTTGTTGAGGCTTGTAAGAAAGAGAAATTTCTCCTTTATGTAACTTCTCTAAAAACTTTTGAGTTTCAGTTCCCTTAAAATAATTAATAACTTCTTTAAAATCAACTTCTTCATTCCATTTTCCAAGGTTTGGACTTAATAAACTAGCCATTATCTTTAATGCGGTACTTTTTCCTATACCATTTCTTCCTAAAACCCCCGTGACTTGCCCAAATAATGGTGTAGGCAAGGAAAATAGCTGAAACATATTTTCCCCATACCGGTGTATTGGCGGCTTGTTTAATGTTTCTGGAAGGTTAATAATCTCAATTGCTTCAAAAGGACATCTGTTTGGACATATCCCACACCCAGTACAGAGCATTTCATCTATCAAAACCTTTCCAATAACTTCGTCCTTAAGGATACAATCTCCTCCAGTTCGATTTACAGGACATAATTTCGCACACAAATAATCTCCACATTCAGTAGGATGACATTTTTCCTTATGCAATACTGCAATTCTTTTCTTCATAATCCTGTAATTAGAAGTTTGTTTTATATTATTTTTGGTCAGTAGTTAAGTATTGTCTAAAACAAAAGGCATTAGTTTGAAGTTGAAACATATCTAAACTTACCGCAAAATATATAATTGAAATTAATATTAATTTAGATATTAAATAAATCTAAACAATGAAAGCAGCATTAAACATCAAAAAAGAGGAATCAATTAAAGAGTTAACAGCCGCAGTTAAAGCTAATTCCATTCTCATGCTAAAAGCTGTTAGAGAAATGGACATTGATAATATTAAAACCTTACTTAAACAATTAAGAAGGTTGGAACGTAATATCTATCGTAGATTAAAAAGAGATAAAAATATTGATCCAGTTACCAAAAGCATGTTAATGAAACAACTTTCTGAATTGCAAGCAATCTATCATAAAGATAAAGAAGAACTTAAGGTTGGCCACGTTAGTAGGTTAAGAGTACTTGCTGGTGAGGAAGAAGTCATTTCTGAAGAAATTATTAGAGAAATTGAAAAAAAACAGGGAAGTGGGATTGTTCCTATTAAAGAAATTAAGAAAAAATTCAAGAGATTATCTGATCTGTTTGAATCAGGTGACATCATTGGTATCAGCCGAACTTGGATGAAAAATGATTTTGGGCGGGCTGCAGAAGTTTTTGAACTTACTACAGGAGCAAGAATTTCGCATGTAGGTATTATTGAAGTGAAAAGGAAATGGTATGGAGCAAGAAATGTTGTTGTTATTGAAGCAGCAGATAATGTTGTTGTAACTCCCGTTGAAGAATTCATTAGTACTGGTAATGGAAGAATTGCAGTTTATAGATATAAGAAAGGTCTTACTCCAGAACAACAAAAAATGATTATTAATTCTTCTTTATCCTGGGCAAAAAAAAGTGTCCATTATGACTATGACATTTCTCCGGGGATTGAAGAATTATACTGTTCAGAACTTGTCGATGAAGCTTACAAAGCTGCAGGAATAAAATTAACTAATAATTATCTTTCAGTTCGAGGATTTTATGATCGGGTTAAAAATGTTTGTAATAAAGGAGGCTGGAAATTATTTGGACATTCGTTTAATTCTGCTCAAGAAGCTGCAGGAAGGGTTTTAGGACCAAATGGTTTTTATCTGAAACGTCTTGACCTTAGTAAAGTTAATCAGTTACCAACAGTTAAATCAATCATTTCTCCAGCAGCAATAATGTTTAATAGTAAGACCAAAAAAGTGTTTAACAATTTGACTTGATTTTTGAAAGGGTTTATACACTTCTAAAGAAGGATACTAATTTTACGTTAACTTTAAATTAGAGTAGCGATTCTACAAGAAAATGGCAAAATGTGACATTTGTAAGAACAAAATAGCAGAACTATTCTTGGGAAAGATTAAAGGCACGGTTGTTAAGAAAGCTGGATCTAGTAAACATTATCATGTTTGCTTTGAATGTCAGAAAAAGTTAAAAACTAAAGAAGAAATTCTTAAACAACTTTAACTACACTTTTCTTTTAAAATACCTATACATCCCACCGGGTTCTCCCGCGTAAGTTTCTTTAGTTGGCCTAAATCCCAAACTCTTTTTTAACTTTTCTCCGGCTATATTCCCTACTTTTATTGGTGCAACTAATTTTATTGCTTCTGGCATGGACCTTGCATGTTCAATTAAACTTGCATCTAAAGATTTTGCAATCCCCCTATATCGAAATTGCTCAGGGACATAAACACCCGTAAATTCAACTACTCCTGCATGAAGTGTTTTACTCGCATTATTGTGATATAAATGGGCAGTTGCAAAACCAATAACTTCTCCATTTTCATCAACTGCTAAATGACACAATTCAGATCCACATCCAATTTCATCCATTAAAAAGTCTGCAACACCATTAATAGTATCTTCAAACTCTAAAGGATCATCAAACCTATTGGAATTTAATTCACTGCCAACATATTCTCTCACTAAACTAGCCAGAGGAGATTTATGTCTTTGTTCAAAAGGAATAATTATCATATCTGACTAAAATTTTAAGTTAATTTTATAAGTATTTCGTACACTAAAATAAAATAACGCCCCTGTGGCTTAGCGGTAGAGCGACTGCCTCGTATCCAAAAGCTGGAGAGCAGTAGATCGGGAGTTCAAATCTCCCTAGGGGCTCTTTCTTTGTTGTCATTACATTTATAAAACAAAAGATAATTCTCTAGTCTATGTATGCATTAAAAGTTTCTAATCTAAGAAAGAACTTTAAAGGTAAGAATAAAATAGTTAAGGCAGTTGATAACCTTTCTTTTCAAGTTAAAAAAGGAGAAATTTTTGGATTACTAGGAGTTAATGGTGCAGGAAAAAGTACAACCTTGAATATGCTGTGTGGGTTAATCTTGCCAGATTCTGGGAAGATAGAAATGTTTGGAAAAGATTTTTTCAAGCATGAAGAAGAACTTAGAAGCCAGATTAATTTAGCAACTGCATATTATACCCTAAGTTCCAGTTTAACTGTAAAACAAAATTTACAAGTTTATGCTAGACTTTACAATGTTAAAAATGCAAGTGAAAAAATAAAAGAACTAACAGAGAAGTTCCTTTTTACTCAACATTTCAATACACGAGTTAGATCACTTAGTTCTGGAGAAAAAACTAAACTAGTATTAATCAAATCATTGTTAAATGATCCAAAGTTGCTGTTCTTAGACGAATGTACTGCTGGACTAGATCCAGACGTTGCTGAAATTGTTCGAGACCATATTATACAATATAACAAAGAAACTGGATGTACAATTATCTTCACTTCACATTATATGCAAGAAGTAGAACAAATGTGTAACAGAATTGCTTTTATGGACCGGGGCAGAATTGTTAAGATTGGAAAAGCAAAAGAACTAATTGCAGAGCTAGAAACACAAAATATTCAAATTCATTTTTCAAGGCAGATTGAAAAAGCCAAAAAAATCCTTAAAAATGAAAACATTAAGTTTGAAATGCCAGAAAAAGGTGTGCTCTCTTTCCATATCAAAAATAGAGAGAAAATAATTTATCCCTTATTAGAAAAATTTGTTAAAGCCAAAATTCCATTTGATGATTTACATTTAAACAAACCAACATTAGAAGAATATTTCATTAAACAATCCCGGAAAAAATGATTAGATTACACCGAATAAAAGCAATGTTATTGAACTATTATTACGCTTCTATTAATAGTCTGGACAGAATATTTGATGTTGTTTATTGGCCGCTTTTAGACATTTTCATTTGGGGATTCATGACCCATTTTATCCAAGGCATTTCAGATTTTAACATCATAAATGTAATTCTAGGAGGAATAGTTCTTTGGGTATTTTTATGGAGATCAAGCCAAGACTTGGTGGTTTACCTATTAGAAAGCTATTGGTCAAGAAGTATTTATCATCTCTTTGTAACTCCATTAAAAAGTGCAGAGTTTGTAATTTCTCTCGCCATCCTTGGATTGATCAGATCATTTATTGCCTTTACTACAATGAGTATCCTCGCTTATTTCTTATACGGATTTACCATTTTACAATTTAATCTATTTCACATAGCAATGTTAATAGGGATCTTAATACTCTTTGCATGGTCATTAGGTATTTTTATCAGTTCATTCATTTTCTTATTGGGAACGAGAGTACAAGTTTTGGCCTGGAGTGTAATTTGGATTATCCAACCATTCAGTTGTGTGTTCTACCCCCTGAGTGCATTACCTGGATGGGCAGCAAAAATTGCAGTCATCTTGCCAACAACCCATGTGTTCGAGAATTTAAGGGCTACTATTAATGGTCTTCCGCTGAATTATGGTAGTTTGCTTTACTCATTAATTTTCATAATAGTATTCTTCATATTAGCATCATTGTTCTTAGGTTATTCTGTAAAGAAAGCAAGAAGTAAAGGACACTTTGCTAAGCCTGAATAAGTTTTTGCATAGTATATTTGTGGTTTTTCTTTGAAATAATCTTGTAACCCAATTTTTTATAGAATTTAACAACAGGAGTATTATCCCAAGTTTGTAACCAAATCATTTTATAACCTGGTTTCTCAAAAGATTCCATCAAAAATCTTCCAATCCCTTTTCCATGATAGGTTGGAGATAAAAAGATTCTTCTTAGATAAATTGCCCCTTTAACATCAGGATCATCAAGAACCTGATAAAATCCAATCCTTCTTTTACCTTTCATCAATATTTTTATCCCTGGCCAATCATCTTCAAATCTTTTCTTAGCCCTTTTCTTGAATGCAGGCATCTCACGCGGATAGTACTGTTTGACATAAGGAAAAAGTGTTTTCTCATTAATTGATTTAATAAACTGATATTCAGATTTCTTACACTTTCTTACCTTAATTCCAAAAGGATTTTTCATATCTCAATAATAATCTAAAACCTTATAAATATTGTCCAGAAATGAGTAAAACATGGATAAAGAAGTACAAGAACTAATAGAACAAGCAAACCAAGTATACAAAAAAAACTTCTCACCAGAATGCTGGTTCGAACGTGCTGTGTTCTTAAGTTGGTACTGTAGCTTAGGTGATTGTAAATTCTGCTATATGAGCACACAAAAAAATAAAATATCAGACCCAGAAAAAGCAAGGAGAAGATTAAGTTCAGTATTAGCAGAATTAATACTAAGCAATAAATTAGGTTGGGAGATTGAATTTTTATCTACTGGATATGGATCCTATACTCAAGAAGAATTAATAGAACTACTAAAAATATCTTCAGAAACAATAACTGAAAAATTATGGTTAAACATTGGCTACTTAGATGAAAAAGAAATTAATAAATTTCTCCCTTATGTAAAAGGAGTTTCCGCATCTATAGAAACAGTTAATTGGGAATTAAGAAAAGAAGTTTGCCCTTCAAAGCCAGTAGAACCAATGTTGAAAATGTTGGAACTTGCTGACAAATATAACCTTAAGAAAGCAATAACAATAATTATTGGCTTAGGAGAAAAAATTGAAGACATTGAAGAATTGTTCAAGTTCATAGAAAAGTATAAACTGGACAGAGTAACATTTTATTCCCTTAATCCACACGAAGGAACTCCCTTCACAAAAGGTCCAGAAACTGAATATTATGTACAGTGGATTGCTAAAACAAGAATAAAATATCCAAAATTAGAGATAATTGCAGGAAGTTGGGTTAACAGAATTGAAGAAATCAACTTATTATTAAAATCTGGAGCAAATGCATTTACAAAATTTCCTGCATTAAAACTATTTAATAGTAGTTTTGCTAAGCAGATTGAAGAAGAAACAAAAAAAGCAAGAAGAGAATTAAAAGGCAGCTTAACTGAAATTCCAACTATTGATTGGAAAGTAGAAATAAATAAGTTAAATGTTAATGAAAACCTTAAAGAACAGATCCTATTAAAATTAAAGCAATATTTAAAAAGAATGAACCTTGCTAAGGATTAAAATGAAGGACGAAATAAAAGTTGTTAAAGCAATTGAAGAAGAATTAGAAAAAGAGCAAGAACTAGAAATGTCTAAGTTGGTTGATGAAGAAATTCAATCAGAAGAATCTAGTAATTATGATACTAAAGCAATTGGAATTACTGTAATGGTAATTATTGGAATTTTTGCCTTAACTTTTGGAGGATTTCAATTTTATAATGGATTAACTTCTGCAGCAATTATTGATGTTGACCAACTTCACCAAAATAATTTAGATGGAGATTTAGACGAAGAAGAAGGCTACATCTACAATGGATTTAGTTTTGTTTTGGTAGATGGATTATGGTGGACAGAAGTGTATAGGGGAGAAACTTTAACAAAAATACCTCTACACTTTGGACCAAAAGAAATTGAACAAATCCAAATAACTGGAACATTAAGTGAAGACTTTAATTCTAAGCCAATTCACATTGCTATTGATCCAACTGTAAATTATAACAAATATTATACTCTATCTTTAATGGAAATGAACAACAACATTGTTCAAGGAACTAAGAATAATATTATTACGGCATGTAATCAAGAAAGTGAGGTTTGTGAAGACCGCCCAATTGTTGATTGTAATGATCCAAAAGGAAGAGCAGTAATTAATTTAGTGGTTGCAGAAGAAGCGAAAATTGAATTAAAAGGCATGTGTATAGAAATTTCCGGTTCTGAGTATGAATTGGTTAAGGCTGTAGACAGATTATTATTACATTGGTATGGAGTTATGGATTAGTTTGTTTTCTTATTTTCTTTTTTTACTTATTTTCCAAAACTCTTCAAAATATGCCTTAAATGAATCAACAATTTCTGGGTTATTAATTTCAATTACCACTGGTTCTTTTTTTGGTATGGCCATCATTATCGTATCTTTATATATCATCATATAACTTGGCGTTTTAATATCTGTTGGCATATACCTAGTATCACATCCCCTATAGGAGTTTCTGTTATCTATGATTTTCTTATCTGTATCTTTGTTAAATAATAATCTACACTTAATTCCTGCTTTTATTCTCCGCTTATGGTCTTTTTGCCAATAAGCATGATGTTCCGCAGGTTGATATTTAGGAATTCCAAGAGCAACATATTCTTCTCCTTTCTTTAATTGTTGATATGTTTTCTCATGAGCTTGCATTAATGCCTTGATACCATGTGAAACTCTTACATCTTGCTCCCAAAGATAATCAAAATACTTTTTATAATGATTAACAATTTCTTTGCTTTCTATAACATTAATAATAATCTCTTTTTCCCATATAATCAAGGCAACTTTATTTCCATAAATGAAAATTACCGAAGGACTAGTAACTTGTTCAGGAAGAGTTTTAACTTGATAATGTTTTAATTGCTTAGGTATGTCCTTCTGTTTGATTAATACATCAGTATCAACTAAGTCCAACCACATAATCTTTCTCTTTTCCCTTTCTGTGTTCCAATTTTTGAAAAATAAGTTATTGTACTTGATCATCCCCCAATTACCACCAATAAATCTTATTTCCTTAGAGTTAAGAGCATCATTAAATACACTTTCCATGCCTTCTTTTCCCCGATAAGTTCTCACTTTCTGGTTCCACAACTCATTAAATTGAATTTTGCAGGTTTTAACAAATTCCTTGTCTTTAATTACTATTGAAGTTGGTTCTTTGCTAGAAGCGGTAGAAATTATCACCCTATCAGGAAAAACTTCATATACACTCGGGGTTGACTCTTGAGGCATTATTTTAATCTCTGCTAAAGGATTAGTTTCTTTTCTTGCAGACCTAGTAGTCTTTGATGCGATTGCTTCCTCATTAAATAAAATCTTTAATTTAATTCCTTTTTCTGCTCGTTTTTTGTTATACTCAAGAAAAAGATTGTCTGTAATCTGAGATGTTTTAGTCGCACCATAAACGTAAGTTGTCTCTCCAGGAGAAGTAGCTTCAAGAGCTTCTAAGAAAGCCAGACGCATTCCTTCCACGCCCTGATAAGTTTGAACATTCTGATTCCAAATAACTCTAAATTGGTTCCTAAATGATTGAGCAATTGTCTTATCTTTAATCAAAATTGTAAGATATTCTTTCCCACCAGAAGTAGAAATGATTGTATAATTTCCATAAACACACATCTCTGCAGGGGATTGATATCCCTGAGGCACATTCATTTTAACGTGAACTCCAGAAAGACGTTTAATTAATTCAGCTTCTGGAGATGGCTCATTGTATAATAAATAATGATTAACCTTCTTGTTAGAAACATCAGTTATAAATCGTTCAAAAAAGGACAATAAACTAGGATCAACTTTCGGCAAGAACATCGAATATGCTTCTTCTCCTTTTTTTAAATTCTGAATTGCAATGTTATAGGCGTTCTTTAATCCCTTAATGCCCTTAAAAACAGTGGTTTCTGACTCTTCTCGAGTTAAACTTTTTAATTTTGTTAACTCCTCTATTAATTGAGCTGCAGATGTTTTTTGTTTAGACAGTTTGTGTTGTAAGTTATCAAGATATGAAATGATGGTTGTTGCAGGGTTTGCAGTATAAATTGTTTTCTTCCCCTCCTTAACAAAAGAAACCAGACCCTTTTCTATTAACCGGTCTAATATTGGATAAACTTTTGAAGCGTGTACTCGAGATTCTTTGATTAATGGACCAGTAGAAGTAGATCCAAGCTTAAATAAAGCCAAATATACCTTAATTTCGCCTTCAGTAAGGCCAATTTCTTTGAGTAATTCTGTGTCCATATTTGTTCGAAGCCCTCAATAGTTAAAAATCTTTCTTTTTTCGCCCCCGAGAGGGGAGATACAATTTATATACTTAATACTACCCTTAAGTAGTAACCAGTTACCTTTCTGTATTAAAAAAAGGAGGAGATGTGAAAATGACAATAAGAGAAAAATTAAGAACATTTGCAACAGGTGCAGCAATTGCAGCAACACTTGCTTTAAGCCCAATGGCAGCAAGGGCAGAGGGATCCATAGACGCAATGGCAGGACATCAGTCAACAACTATTGATCTTAAAGTATCTGGAGAAGTAGCGCCAAAAACAGGATTATTTGTAAGAGAAATGACAACTGCAGATTATGAAGGAAAAGTTAGCCATTTTGGATTAGCAGACCTAAGTTATGAAATTGCAGGAGGAGTAAGCGCAGTAGCAGAAATACAAGCAGCACCAGGAATGGGCGTAATTCCAAGAGTAGGAGCACAATACTTCGGAGAAGTTGGAGACTTGACATTATACGTGCTAGGAACAGTAAAAGCAGGCGAACAGCCAGACGGAGAGTTGGTTGCAGTAATTGGATACACACCAGAGTTAACTGAAGGAGTAAGTTTGTTAACTAGTATAGAGTGCCTAACTAGTGTTGGAGAAAGTGGACATCAGTTCAGCGGGCAAAAACTAAGAGCAGGAGTGACTTTAGAAGATAAGTACCAAATTGGTGTTGGAGCAGACTTAACGGAAGTTGGAGAAGAAGGAACTCTTGATGCAAGCGTAGGCGGATTCGTAGGACTAAAATTTTAATTTTTTATTTTTTATTTTTTAGGAAAATAATATTAAGCCCAAAATAGTTCTAAGTTCTATGATTATCAGCTTTTTTGAAGAATTCCCCACAAAAAAGAACCTAAATAAGGTTAAATTAATAGATTTTCCAACAAAATTATACTTAGCAGCACCTTCTCTAAAAGAATTTAATCAGATCAAGAAGTCAATTAATAACAAATACATTAAAGAGTTCATTTATTGGCCAATTCTAGATAGAAATGAAGGATATTGGATTTCTCCGTTTAGTAAAAGAACTGCCCTAAAACGTATTTTTAAAGAATTAAATAACTCCAAAGCCCCAGTAATGCTCGATTTAGAGCTCCCTACGCGACAAAATCCATTGCTTTACCTGACACAACTTTTCAATTCTGGAGCCAATAAAGCCCTAATTAAACGCTTTATTAAGCAGTATAAGGGTAAATTGTATGCAGCAGAGTATTTCCCAGAAGGCAAAATGAAGATATTTACACTAAAAGCGCTTGGATTACATTATGAAAACACAACAGTAATCAAAATGTTCTACAGCTCATTACACAATTTTAGCACCAACTTCCTTAAAACAGAGTTTCAGACCGCAAAAGAAAGGAACTACTTAATCGCCATGGGCACAATTTCTCCAGGAATTCATGGAACAGAACCAACAATTAAACTTAAAGTACTAGAAAGAGACCTAAAGCTAGCCAAAAAGTCAGGAATAAAAGAGACCATAATCTTTCGATCAGGTGGACTAAATAAAGAATACAAAAAAGTTCTCACTAAGAATTCTTAAAAAAATTATAAAAAAAATAACCAGAGAATTGTAAATTTCCCCCATAAAAAGAAAAGAAAAAAAAATTGGAGGAAGATGTTTTCTTCCTAACTTACTTAGTAATAAGTTTGTTCTTCGCTGTCGTCGTCTTTTCTTAATCTGCTAAAACCAATTATCAAACCGATAATTACTAATAACACAACTAAAACGATTAAAGCAATTTCCAAACCATTTCTCAAACTAAAGTTATCAACTGCGGATCCACCATTGTCAACAACATTAGTCTTAAGAACAACAGTCTCAAGTAAGTCGTTTCCGGATTTAACCACTAGGCTAGCAACATGTTGACCAGCGTCAGTTCCTGCGTTAACAGTTACGTCTGCATAAACAACTTGGTTCTGTCCAGGTTCTAATACAACTAAGCTTTCACTTAATGTAGCAGTTCCCCAGTAGCCAGTAACAATCTCTAGATTGTAAGCTTTGGAACAAGTTCCTGCATTAGTTAATGCAATTGCGTATGTACCAGTTTTACCAGTTGCGATGGTCTGTGTTTCAGGACCAAGAGCTAAAACTAATTTTTCACAATTGTCATTTAATAAAGCATTATCCATAACTAAAATAGTGTATGTTTCAGAAACTGTTTCTCTTAAGTCATCGTACTTTACAGTCACAACAACACTGTACTCACCTTCAGCTGCAGTAGCAGGAATAGGTAAGAACATTTCAGGAACATCTTCGTATTCGATGTTGTGGTTATCTGTGGATACAACGTCAACGTATTCAGTTGCACTAACACCTAATTCAGGCATACTAACAGTAACTTTAACATCTTTCTCAGTCTTGTCTCCATAGTTTTCTAATAGAACAGTAGTTAATAATGATCTACCAGCTTTAACTGTGTTTCCAGGTGAGAAAGCAACATCTTTAATATCAATTCCATGTCTACTTGGTTCAATTTGTAATACAACATATTGTACAAGTGGAATAATGTCTTGTGCATCAACAGAAACTTTCAATAAGTATCTGTCTTTCTCTAATTTTGTAGGCAATGCAATTTCTAGACTTTTAGTTCTGGAAGTGGTACCAATACTATTACCAAGAATATCTTCACTAACATCCATATCGAATGTTTGAGTTTCATCTTCCAAATTTTCATAATCATCGTATTCATATCCATAAAGTTCAACTTCAACTTGGATATTTTCTAAATCTCCTGAAGCTTTTAATTCAACATCAACTTCAAGAACTTCTCCTTCATCAACTGCTACACTGTCAAGATTGTCAACATTACTTGCGTCAACTTCTAATGCAGTATAAACATTTGCGTTTTGTCCATTAACTTCGATATCAACAATCTCTAAGTTGTCACTAACTCCAGCACTAACCATAGATAAAGTCAATAAGCTAATAACGAACAATGCCATTATGCTCAATAGTTTTTTCATTTTTTTCTTCCTCCAAAAAAAATTAAATTTTTGAATATTACGTTTGTAATTTTCGTTTGTAATTTTGTTCTTTAAACAGTTCGTCATATATAAACTTTTCGCTGTTTTTAGCATTATGGAGTAACTACATAGAGTAGCTATTCCATAATGGTTATCCTCTAATAGATAGTTACTAGTCTATACGTTGACTCATGATAGTAATCATTTTTCATGGTTACCTTGATTAAGTAATCTCCAGGCTGTGCATGATATGGCACTTGCATCACTAAATGCTTACCTTTTTCTTGACCAGGTTGAAGATTAAATTCACCAGTTGCTGCTTTTTCTCCCCATTCGTAAACGATCGCTTCTGCTCTCATATCACTAAATGAAGTGTCCCCACTATTGCCCATCCTAATGTACATAGACAAGTAATCTCCAGGAATTACTGTTTCTGAGTTAAAATGCACAGAAGCAATATTTGCATCATTATGAGATTCAGGACATCCATCTTCATCAAGATAATTATCAAAGTCTTCTGCAACTAAAGGACATGCATCCTTATTATCACAGAAACCATCATTATCTTGATCCACACAAGGATCTTCATTGTCACAGATTCCATCGTTATCCAAATCTACACAGACACAACTTCCATCGTCCGCATTAGCATTTGGATCGTAATTTGCTGCTTCTGAATCAGTACAACCAGCTAGAATTGCATCACAACTTCCGTCATCAACATTAGCTAAAGGATTGTAGTTAAAAGCAGATACATCAGTACAACCACTTACAATTGCATCACAACTTCCATCATCAACATTCGCCAAAGGGTTGTAATTTAAAGCGTCTGAATCAGTACAACCAAGTACTTCAACATTACAAGTTTCTGCAACATTTAAAGTAATAACTTCATTTAAAACATCAATTCCATCAGTAACTCTGATTCCAATTTCATACACCCCTGCAGCACTGCAAGGTGGTATGCCAGAAATACTAACTGTATCTCCACCAATATCAACAGATAACCAATCTGGAACGTTGTTAACTTCGTAACTTAGTTCGTCTTCTTCGTCAGCATCACTACCAACAGCAACTACTCGAACTTCTTGATTCTCTCCAAAAGGTTCGTTAGTTTGAACATCTAATTCAGGGATTTGATTAACATCAATTACACTAATAGTAATTTCTTCTTCTGTATCAAACTCACCATCATCAACAACAAATACAAAAGTTATTTCTTCATTTTGATCTGGATGTGTTACAAAAGTGTAATCAGGAGTCCAAGTTAAAACACCAGATTCCCTAGATACAAAATTAAATTCTGCACCAGCTGGTAGATCTGTATTATAACAAAACAACCGATTACCAATAATACATTCTTCCCTGTAAGCTTTCACACTAGCTGCACCATGATTTTCATCATCAACGTCAACAATTACAATTAATTCTTCTCCTTCGTAAACCACGTTAGGACCGTTGATGTTTAATAAAGGCGGTTGATTATTAGGCGCATAAACACAGCTATCATCATCAACAGTAGCACGAGCATTGTAATTTAATGCATCAGAGTCAGTACAACCATAAATTTCAACAGGTGCATAAGTACAACTATCATCATCAACAGTAGCATGAGCATTGTAATTCAAAGCATCTGAATCAGTACAACCATAAATTTCAACAGGTGCATAAGTACAGCTATCATCATCAACAGTAGCTAAAGGATTGTAATTCAAAGCATCAGAGTCAGTACAACCAAGCACTTCAACAGGCGCATATGTACAACTGTGATCATTAACAGTAGCCAAAGGATTGTAATTCAAAGCATCTGAATCAGTACAACCATAAATTTCAACAGGTGCATAAGTACAGCTATCATCATCAACAGTAGCATGAGCATTGTAATTCAAAGCATCAGAGTCAGTACAACCATAAATTTCAACAGGTGCATAGGTACAGCTATCATCATCAACAGTAGCATGAGCATTGTAATTCAAAGCATCAGAGTCAGTACAACCATAAATTTCAACAGGTGCATAAGTACAGCTATCATCATCAACAGTAGCATGAGCATTGTAATTTAATGCATCAGAGTCAGTACAACCTAAAACATCAGCACTTTTCTCGGCAACTTCAAAAAGAACAGGCCAATAGAAGCTTGATCCATGTTCATCAATTACAGTAATCTTAGCAGAATAACTTCCAACTTCGCTAGAGACCAAAGCGATAGTAGCGGTATTATCCCCGTTATCATAAAAGTGCATCCAATCTGGTAAATCACCAAATACACCTTCAAATTCAAAACTTAATTGATCATTATCTTCATCTGTTCCAATAACATTAACAGCAAGACTGTTTCCTTCTTCCAAAACATAAGTAGGAAATAATGGAAGTAAGAAGAACCAAGTTGCCTTGTCTGCCTTAGGACTTAATCCAAAGTTTGGTGCGTGATTAGAACCATACATACAACTATCATCATTATCAGTTGCTAAAGGATTGTAATTCTCAGCATCTGAATCTGTACAGCCAGGAACTTCGTCAGTATTACAAACTCCATCATCATCTGTATCAACACAAGAAACCACTAATTTAAGTTCATCTTTACTAATACTACTTCCAGAAGTTGCAACAGACCTAACATAAAATGTTCCAACTGTATTAGCTGTGTAAAAGTATTCATCATAAAAGGAGTTGTAATTATTCACAGAATCAAAAGTATAAACTAATTGATTATTGCTGTTGTATAATCCAACATCTAAGTCGAAATTGCTGAAAGCATCAACAAAAACATAAAACTGAACATTACTGCCTTCATTAACAGTAAGTTGGTAATCTCCAATTCCTTCTCCGCCAATCATCCATTCATTCCAGACTGCAACATTTGCTGCACTAGCTAATGGAACTAGAGATAAAACTAGCAATAAAACTGAAAACAAACTTAATATTTTTTTCTGATTTCCATTCATTTTGGTGGTCTCCCACCCATCACCTAATTCGTTAATAAGGAAAAATAAGAGTTAAAAAGTAATTCTCATTCCGCCTGTAAATATTCCACCGAAGCCAGTGTCATAACCACCTTCAGCGTTAATTCTTAATCCTGCTTTATCTCCAAGAGGAATCTTATAATCTATTCCTCCACGAGCATCTAAGCCAACTCCAGTAGTTGTTTCTTTTATGATCTTAACATCTCCATTAACGTCACTTCTTCGAGAGTGTTCATTTTGAAAGATAGACATCCCCAATGAAGCGTAAACTCTTAATTGATCAGCAACATAACCAGCAATTTTTACTCCAGGAATTGCTCTTGGTAAAACTTGATTATGTTCAACAACAGAACGTTCCATTGCGCCAACTCTTTCGTTGTACTCGCTTCCAGTAGTTGGGCCTTGGCCAGTTGGAATGATTACCGTTCCACCAATTCCAATCTTACCATTGTTTGGAAAAGCCAAAACATCTGCTACAACTTCTCCACCGGCAGAAACATCTCCAGTGTAAAGTGCAACATTAGCACCAATATCAGTTTCAACTCGAGTATGGTCATCTTTACAATTACCTTTTTCAAGCAATTCAGCCCTATATTGAACAACAGTATCTGCATTTATCGCTGCCCTTCCAGCAGCTGCAGTAACACTTCTTTGAGCTTGTCGATAAGATTCAACCATGCTTGTAAGAGTAATATCATTAGTTTTAGAAAGATCTACTTTATTTAATCCAGCCTGAACTAAATTTAATGAACCTTGCATTGGAACTGCATCCAATTCTAATTTTTCTCCGTCAAGATTTTCTCCACCCAAATAACTTTGAATTTTATCTCTCAAACCAAACATACTTTCTTGAGCTACTCTAACTTGCATCAATTCAGTATGATAATTACTTTCTAATTGTTTTAAGTGTTCAAATTCATCCTTACATTCGCCAGCTCTTACTTCAGAACCAAACATTGCTAATGCGGAAAGTTGTGGTCTAGCTTCTAATTGACCAACAACTGTGTTTAAGTAAGTAATAGATTCATTCATAGTTGTGTTTTCAGTATTAATTTCCACTAATAGATTATCAGTTCTTTCTTGTGCTCCTTCTAATTTAGTTACTCGGCCATCTAATAACTCAACCTTAACAACTAATCCGTCAGCTCCGCTAGCATCAACACAAACAGAACCTCGACTACAAGCACCAGATTGATAATCTTCTTTATCAATTCCTAAAATGCCCAATAAACTTTTATCGATACAATCAGATTCACAACGTTTTACTGCCTTACGAACAACAGGAGTAGGACAAACAAAATCTACTTCTTCTACAATAGTAGGATTAGTAGGATTAATTACAAATCCCTTATATGCAGCTCCAGGAGTACATTCTTCTAATTTACTTAATCCAACTGCAGCGTTTCCACTTAAAGTGTAAGCAGGAACAGTAGCACCAGTAGGAACTACAGGAACAGTTGGTAATGTAGGAACAGTAGGTAATACAGGTGCAGGCACTTCAGGAGTGGCATCAGCAGGTGTAGTTACTTCAGATACAACATCTGGCGTTTCTGCTGCGGTATAATCGGGCGCAGAAATATCAGGCGCAGTTGATTCAGGCGTAACATCTGCAGGCATTGTTGCCACAGGTTTACTAGGACCAACACTTCGTGTTTCGATTTCATCAGCAAGGGCGTTTCCACCTAGGCCTAAAGTAGCCAACATTGCTGCAGTCATAATTGTTTTTCTTATCATTTTTTAACCTCGTAGTAATTTAATTTTATTTTTTTAATGCAAATTCAACTTGATTTTGATCTGGGTCTAAATTCCCACAAATCTGGGGAACATAAGTTACAAATCCAGCCCTTGCTGATTCATCCATATCTCCAGTGTCTCCAACAATAGCGTCATAAAGATTTCCTAAAGCAGTATTACAATCATTACCCTCAACAATCATCTTTCTTCCAACAGTTCTATTTCCTAAGTAATTGATTACAAGATCTTTCAAACCATTAGCTCTCTCTTCTTCAGGTCCATCTAAAATGGTAGTAATTTGTTGATAAGGATTAACTACAAACTGAGATTCTAAATTCTCAACTGTTTGTTGTGATTGATAAAGTTCATCTTTCAATCCTTCTCTTTCAGATTGCATTTTCCCATCGCGAGCAATCCAAGTATGATCTAATTGTTTTTTATCTTGCATACAACCAGCATAATCATCATCACAAGAGTCAAGATCAATTTGTCTATCCTCTAAATCAAATTCTAAGCCAGCAAACTTTCCATCCAATTCTAAAACCTTAGCTTTTAATTCTTGATTTTCAGAGTAAAAGTTAGTATTTGCTTCCTCATAATCATCCATTAAACCAGAAAAAGCGTCTCTTTCTTCTTGAAGATCAGTTATTTGTCCAGTTAAAGTTTCACAATCACAAGCAGCAGGTACAGAAACAACAGCACCACCAACCTTCTCTTGTAAACCAGCAACTCGAGCATTGCAAGAAGCTTCTACAACATCTTTTTCTGCACTACAAGCAGCAGAATTGGTATAACAAATATCAAGCTCAACTTCTTGGTCAACTAATGATTGTGATCCTGAAATATGCCCTTCTAGTTCTTCAACCATACCAAATAATTCTGCATTTTCTGTAGATATTTTACTAACTGTGTTTTCTGATGCAGTTAATTCTCCTTCAAGTCGAGTTTTTGCCCCTTTAACAGCGTTTAATCTAGATTCATAAGCAGTATTGTCTTTTTTTAATTCAGCGATTTCTGCAGAATTAGAAGCTTCAGTCCTACTAGTTCCATTATAATCACCTAAAGCAAAAGCACCAGCCAAGCCAACTAAAACAGCCCCAGTAACTAAAATCCTTTTGCCCCAGTTTGTTTTCTTTTGAAACAGTTCATCAATATAATCGTTTGACCCACCAAAAAGATTAGGTCTATCTGCATCCGCGTCCCAATCGGGATCTAAACTCTCGTTACTATCAACATTTCCACCATACCCAGGAGAGAATGATTCTAAATCAAGAGGTATAGTCGCAGGCAAGTTATCTGAAGCCTCACTTAAATGAGTGAAATAACTTGATAAGGCTTCAATTACAACTGCCCTAGGCATTTGTGTAGTTCTTCTTTCAATTTCATCTAAAGCAGTAATTCTACCTTTATCAGTAATGCTATAGCCATACAAATCTAAAGCTACTTCAATTTCCCTTTCAGAACGATTTACTTTTCCTACAAGAAACTCTAAAGTTTGTTCTCTGCTCCCATTAGATTTAGGTTTTACCATAGTTTATATTTTAAGTGTTTCTTACTCAAGGGTAGTACACCATATATAAACCTTTCGTATTATTGTTAGTGGAGAGTAGTAACTTAACCCCTGTTAATTAGATATTAGAACA